>Ga0222426_100042_pt1 | contig 269699 bp, 228 predicted proteins | sample 2B50Ametagenome_FD_180087 | JGI IMG/M metagenome (GOLD analysis project Ga0222426, IMG submission 180087) | Enriched microbial communities from leaf-cutter ant dump, University of Wisconsin, Madison, United States - 2B50A (version 2) | ecosystem: Environmental > Terrestrial > Nest > Insects...
TATTGGGACGGCGGACGATAGAAGAGGGCCAATTGGTACAAAACGGCACGCCATTGGTCAATATTGTACGTGATGAGCAGAAATGGATTACCGCAAATTATACCGAAAGTCAACTAAAAAATATTGCCCTCGGGGCAAAAGTCAACATTGAAATTGATGCATTGGCCGGGAAGACATTTGAAGGTGAAGTAACCGCCATATCCGAAGCAACAGGATCTAAATATTCTGCTGTTCCGGTTGACAATTCTACGGGGAACTTTGTTAAGGTACAACAGCGCATTCCGGTTAGAATTAATTTTACAGCATCCAATACCCCAAAAGATCTCGCCATGCTTCGCGTAGGTATGAATGCTATCATACGTATTAAATAATCATGAAAGATCGTATATTCAGAGATTGGTTGAGTTCAGGTTGGGAATTGTTCTTTCTGTTTGTACTCAATATTCTATTTTCGTTCAATAATGGAATCCCAACATCCATTAACACGTATGTCATGAATGGATACGCCGGTATCACCGCAGATTTGAGTATGGCTACATATTGTTATTATGCTGGAATGGTATGTGCCATACCACTGGTATTTAGGTTGTTGAAATTATTTTCCAAAAAGACGATATTAATCGTGTCTATCTTCATTATCCTCGCTTCCAATGCGGTTTTGGAACATGCCAATAATGGTGTCAACATCTGTATGGCCTCATTTTTTATCGGGAGTGCCAAGATTATTGTCACTATGGCTATCATTGGGGAAATGATCCCTTTTCTCATGCCACGTGGAGAACGGTATCAATTATATGCGGTCTACTACCCCATGACAATGATCATTCCTGCCTTGGCAAGTTATGTATCTGTTCTATTTGCAACACGTTTCTATTGGGAAACTGTCTTTTTATTTCAAAATATGCTACTTGCAGTAGCGTTGTTAATCTGCATTATCTTTATGAAATCGTCAGATTTTAAAAAGGTACCTCTGTATCAATATGACTGGTTTGGAAGTATTTTACTTTGTATTTCATTATTGAATTTTGCCTATTTCAGCACATATGGTCTGACACAAAATTGGTTTCATTCCAGGTTTATTTTGGTCACCGGAATCGCATCGCTCTGTTTTTTTATACTTTTTATAAATAGAAGTGTACTAATCCGAAAATCACTCTTAAATTTTGAAGCCTTTTCAACACGGATTCTGCCTATCTCCATTGGAACAATTTTTATTTTCGGCATTTTTTATAGCTCGACCTCGCTGTACTCCTCCCTTTTGGGAATTACGCTTGGTACAAACCCCTTGGAAGTCGCCGAAATAAATACCTATGTAATTCCTGGTTATATGATCGGCGCAGTAATCGCTTATATATATTTCAAAATAACAAAGAAATGCAAGTTCATTTTGGCATTCTCCGCAGCGTGTTATGCCCTATCTTGCTTTTTCTTTGCAAGGATTATCGACCAACAAACAAACACGGCTTTGTTCTATCTCCCTTTGACATTAAGAGGAATGGGTGTGATCACTTCCTACATTGGAATAGGTGTATATATGGCCGGTAATATTCCCAGCAAATATTACCTCTCTGGCTTAGTATTTTTGATTCTTACACGTTCATTTTTGGTGCCTGTAGTCTGGTCAAACATCATTACTAATTGGTATTACCACCTACAGATCCTTAATGCCAATAATCTTGCTGGTATAATCGATCGAACAAATAGCTTGGTGCTACAAAGAGGAAATATAATGAAATCGGTCCAAGTCCAAGCCTCGCTACTATCCATACGCGACGCCTACTCCGGGCTATTTATTATCGGGGTAATCCTAACGTTATTCATCTTAATCTTCCCTTTTCATTCTTCGCCTATACGAAGAGTTTTCGACTGGAAGAGAAAAAATGCAACGAAAGAAGCTTTGCAAATTCCTATTTCTTAGTTAACTGATATAAATTTCAGTAATATACTTGAATACGATACGCTCAGAGATTGCGTACTTATCGAAAAGTGTACGGAGATCGTCATAGAGCGTTTTGTTTTCAGCCTGCTCTTTTGGAAAATAGGATGATGAACGTACTCTTCCCAAAAACGACCGAAGGTCCAATATCTGTTGATTTGGTAAGGTTACCTTGGTCATTAAGCGTGATCCAAAAAATTGTTTGAGATCATCATCACTGATATTTTTGTGACTGACAGATTGATAACTTGGTATATGACTGAGCAGAAAATCTTCGTACTCCTGTTGAAAAGCGTCGCCGGGATCACGCTGGTTCCAGACCAGTACAATACGTCCATTTTCTGTGAGAATGCGAGCGAACTCCCTTTTACATGCTTCCCGGTCAAACCAATGAAACGATTGCCCTGCAAAAATGAGATCTACGCATCCAGACTCAATAGATGTATTTTCGGCAGTCGCATTCAGCGCGATTAAATTCCGATAGGTTTTAAAATGATGCAGTAAAGATTCACGCATTTCCCGATTGGGTTCAACAGCAAAAACGTCATTCCCATTTTCGAGAAAAAGTTGCGTAGATAGCCCTGTACCACTACCGATATCGGCAACCAACCATTTTTTATCCAGCCCTATTTGTTCTTTAAGCACCTGAATAATCTCTTTTGGATAACAAGGTCTAAATTTCTCGTAATCGACAACCCTGTCTGTGAATCTATCAATACTGTTTTTGTTCATACTAAGAATTGCTGTAACTAGTCGATTATACCTTCATCTTTAAAACTATAATATCCGCTATCGGTAAAGATTAAATGATCGGCAACTCTAATATCCATAATTTTAGAGGCTTCAACAATTTTTTGCGTCAGAATTTTGTCAGCATTGCTTGGATACAAGGTGCCCGAGGGGTGGTTATGAACTAATATAATTGCATGTGCTTTAAGGCTAAGTGCAGATCGTAATATAATCCGGACATCGACTGGCGTAAAATCATTACCGCCGCGTCCGATCAGTTGTTTGTCTAATATTTTATACCCCGTATTGAGATACAGAGTCCAAAACTCTTCATGAGGCAGATCCTGAAGTATGGGTTTCATAAAGTTGTAAACGAAGCGGCTGCTATTTACGAGCTTACGTTCTTCTGCGGGCAGATCGTTTTTCCGGCGTGCGAGTTCCAATGCGGCAAGAATAGCGATGGCTTTTGCCTCGCCTATCCCTTTATACATGCTCAGTTCTGAAACCTCCATCATCGAAAGCGTCTGCAGGTTGTTATTGACATCGGCCAATATGCGCCGGCATAATTCAACAGCACTTTCATTTTTGGAACCAGATCCGATTAAGATAGCCAGTAATTCGGCGTCGGTAAGCGCCCTACGGCCCTGGCTCAATAGTTTCTCTCTCGGACGATCGGCCTCTGCCCACTCCCGAATGACTAATTTGTACGGATTTGACATCTACAGTTAATTATAATTGGCTAGCGTACATAAATATACAAAAATACTGTTACTTAATATCCTGAGAAATACACAATCTATCAATTAAAAAAAATTGGCAATCGGGATTTACTTCACATTTCACTCTGAAACGTTATCTTTGTATTTCATAAAAATTTTTGAATATGAGTAAAGCGATTATTAAAACAGAAAAAGGCGACATGACTGTGGAGTTCTACACAGCTGATGCTCCAAATACAGTAGCCAATTTTATCAAACTTGCTAAATCAGGATATTATGATGGATTGGCATTTCACCGTGTGATCCCTGATTTCGTTATCCAAGGTGGATGTCCAAATTCACGTGAAGGAGCTGCAGGAATCCCTGGCACAGGTGGCCCTGGTTATAAAATTGACTGTGAATTAACAGGCGAAAACCAATACCACGATAGAGGTGTATTGTCTATGGCTCATGCAGGCCGTAATACTGGTGGTTCTCAATTTTTCATCTGTCATAGCCGTAACAACACTGCTCACTTAGATCGTAACCATACTTGTTTTGGAAAAGTTATCGAAAACGTAGACATTGTTGACGATATCAGACAAGGTGACCGTATTTTATCAATTGAAGTTATCGAAGATTAATTCTTGGAGATTTAAATAGTATTAAAATGAATTTAAGAGCATTAGTATCCGTAACTGGTAAACCAGGATTGTTCAAATTGGTTGGACAAAATAAAGGTGGTTTTATTTTAGAAACCCTTGATCAGGCAAAAATTAAAACTGTAGTAAGTTTATCTTCTACAAAAATGGCGACTTTGGAAGATATCACCATCTATGGTGAAGAAGAAGAAATTCGTCTGTTGAATATTTTTGAAACAATCAAAGAGAAAGGCATCGCTCTGCCAGATACAAAATCTGATGGCGCAACATTAAGAGATTTCTTCCGTGAAGTAGCTCCTGGCCATGATGAATCACGTGTTTATTCTTCGGATATTAAAAAGGTTATCACATGGTATAACATTATCAAGGAATTCCCTTTATTTGAAGAAGAAGCACCTGCTCCTTTAATGTAAACTTTTACATATATCCCAAATAAAAAAGGAGTTGATCATGTGATCAACTCCTTTTTTATGGTGTTTTCTAATGAAACACGACATCAAGTACATTTTTTTCGATGCTGTTTTGATCTTTGGCCCCGTCAAGTTTAGCATGGGCTTTTGTAACTTCAAATTCTTTGGGTTCAAATTGCTTTTCGACGACAGATGTGGTTGTAAAGCGCAATAGGGAATTTTCATCTTCATTGAGATAGGCATCAATTTCAAGAATCCCTTCGTTTTCATCAAACACATAGGGGTGCAGCAGATTGATTCCTTTCGGAATCCGTGGGCTCTTCCAAACGACAAATTTAGGGAGCGTTTTATCCATTGCATCAATTTTATTGTAAATGGCCTGCTGACAGGTAATTCCGGCAATTACTTTTGTTTTTCCGGTCTTATCGATCATATACTCTTTGGGATTTATTCGTATCTGCACTTTCGCCAATCCATTAAGTTTCCCTTCTGGATAGTTCAGTCCTACATTGATAGTCTCGTTGCCACTATTTGCTAAAAAAGCCTCGCCTGAACCTTTGCTATAATTCACATAATTTTCCAGGCGGTACGTCAGGCCCGCAGCATCAGATTTCGCTTGTTGTTGATCAAATTTAATTTCCATCTTACGTAAAGGGGCAAGCATCAGCTCCATACGCTGCAGGGGATTTTCAATATCAAAGCTATCTTTCTTCATTTGTTCCGCCTGGGGTAGCGTGGATATTGCCTTCCACAATGCAGCAGGTGAACTATCTTTGGTCAGATTCATCAACCTGATTAGTTCAGCAAAAGGCATATTGGGAAAAGTAACTTTTTGTACGATTACCGCAGCATTGATCCGTTTAGAAGAGCGGATATCCGTTGTTGTATTTGATTCTTCATGTAGCTTAACCTCTTTAGGTGTAGAGGATTGACAATTGTGAAAAAGAAGTACTATGCCTAATAATGGGAAAACTAAGGCGTACTTTTTTAGATATTTTTTCATATCTATCGCTGTTTAAATGTAGTATAGACAAATTTACCTTATTTGACGCAGATATCACAAAAAAAGCCCCAGAATTTATATCCGGAGCTTCTTTTATCTTACACTAGCACATAGGCTATTCTCTTAATTAATGACCTTTTGGTTCGGCATCGATACGTTTAATATCTGCTCCTAATTTACGCAAGCGTTCTTCGATATCTTGATAGCCACGTTCAATCTGTTCGATATTGTGGATCACAGATTTTCCTTTAGCAGATAGGGCTGCAATCAATAAAGAAACCCCGGCACGAATATCTGGCGAAGTCATCTCAATACCTCTCAGGTGGTGTGATTTATTCAGTCCAATAACGGTTGCGCGGTGCGGATCGCACAAGATAATCTGAGCCCCCATATCGATCAATTTGTCCACGAAGAACAAACGGCTCTCGAACATTTTTTGGTGGATCAATACGTTTCCTTTTGCCTGAGTCGCCACAACAAGTACTATACTTAATAAATCGGGCGTAAAACCTGGCCAAGGTGCATCTGAAATCGTCAGGATAGATCCATCGATAAATGTATCGATTTCATACGATTCTTGCGCCGGAATAAAAATATCATCACCACGTAATTCAAACTTGATGCCTAAGCGCGAAAATACAGATGGAATAACGCCAAGTTCTTCGAAACAGACATCTTTAATGGTGATTTCTGAGCCTGTCATTGCTGCAAGTCCGATGAAAGAACCTATTTCAATCATATCAGGCAACATGCGGTGTGAAGTTCCCCCCAGACGCTCTACTCCTTCGATGGTCAACAAATTAGATCCAATACCGGATATTTTAGCCCCCATGCGATTCAACATCTTACATAGTTGTTGTAAATAAGGCTCACAAGCAGCGTTGTATATCGTTGTTGTCCCTTTTGCCAATACAGCAGCCATCACGATATTCGCCGTACCCGTTACAGAAGCTTCGTCCAGAAGAATATAACTTCCTTTTAACTCCGTTGCATCAACGTTAAAAAAATGGGTAGTCGCATCGTACACAAATTTGGCGCCCAATTTTTCAAAGCCCAAAAAGTGGGTATCTAATCGTCTACGTCCGATTTTATCACCCCCCGGTTTCGGAATAGCGGCTTTTCCGAATCGAGCCAACAAAGGACCGACAATCATGATAGAGCCACGCAATCCACCACCTTTTTCTTTAAATTCGGGTGACTGGAAATAGTCTATATTTATATCTTTAGCTTCAAAAACGTATGTGTCCTTATCTATGCGATCAATTTTAACACCTAAAGCAGCCAATAGATCGATCAACTTATTGACATCCTTAATATCTGGGATATTACTGATGGTCATAGGTTCTTCTGTCAGTAAAACTGCAGAAAGGATCTGTAAGGCCTCATTTTTTGCTCCTTGAGGAATAATCTCTCCCTTTAACGGTTTTCCACCGATTATTTCAAATGCGTTCATTTATATATAAGTGATATCTTCTTAGTATCTTATCCCAGTTCTTGTACTAGCCTTGGGATATTCAGCCTTCCGCCTAACATACAGGGATCGGAGACCAAAGAACCTTGTTTTTTATTAAAACAGCGCGATTCTTAAAAAAAGAAGGCAATTGTAAAGAAATCTGTTAATCACTTCGCAATTGCCTGCTTCTTTAAACAAAATCTTTAAGAACTAGCCTCGTTTATTATTATAATTACCCTGCGGCTTTCTGTTTCTGTTATTGTTGTTATTGTTGTCCCTACCGTAGCTGTTGTTATTGTTATCCCTACTGTAGCTGTTGTTATTGCTCCCGTAGTTATTGCGCTTCGTATTATTGTTGTTGTTACTTGTCATACGAGGCTTGCCTCCACCTTTCGACTGGTGACCGGAATTATTATTATTGTTATTGTTATTATTTCCGCCTGAGTTACTATTAGCCGGACCTTTAACGCGATTTCCTGGAGGCGGAGTTTTAAAGTCAAGTTTGGTCAATACAGTACCTTCTGGTAAGGTCAATTGATAACCTGACAACTCTTTGAGATCCTGGATGATCAACTCATCCGAAACAGAATCCTTATTCCAGGTCAGGTAAGCCATTTTCATAAAATTGGCGATACCAATAACCATCTGCTCTCTTTTAGCCTCGTCATTAGCCAATAAAGCCTTTTCAATCATTTTCTCTACGGTAAAACCATAGTGCTTGAATCTAATGGAATGCTGCGGATAGCCCAAATGCTCAACTTCGTGTTTCACACTTTTCGCTGTAGCAATTGGATAAGGTGAGTCAATATCCAATTTAAAATCAGAGATAATCTGTAGGTGATCCCACAGTTTATGTTTAAAATCAGACACGTCTCTCAAATGTGGGTTCAATACCCCCATCATATCGATTACAATCTGCGCATGTTTATTTCTTTCTTCCTTTGTGGGTAAAGTACAGATGTAATCTACCATATTTTGCACATTGCGACCATATTCTGCAAGGATCAATTTTGGTCTAGTGCTGTTGTAGTCAAAGTTCATATAGCTAATATAAGTACCTAATTAAACGATCAAGATGCCGTTTTGGTATTTTATTATTGAATTATTCTAAGTTTTGCAAATTTAAGCAACAATTGTTTCTGTCCCAACTCTTTAAAGAAAATAGTTGCTTTTATATCTCCTTTGTTTCCTTCGAGATTAACTACTTTCCCAAATCCAAAACGTTCATGTTCAACTTCCATGCCGACTTGAAGATTTGATGTATCTGAAGGAGCAAAACCCGCAGTAGGTTTGTGGGCTTTCGGTAGTATTGATGTCGTTTTAACCATCGGCTTAGGCTTAGGTTTAGAAAACGTATCATCACTATCCTTTTGTTGCCATGCAATTCGTTCGCCTTGAAAACTTCCGGCTGAGGCAGAAGTTTGTCGTGGTTTAAAATCCAATGCAAGACATGCAGGATTCAATTCATCCAAGAAGCGACTGGGTTCGCAGTTATTCAGCGTTCCCCAACGATATCGCGAAGTAGCATACGAAAGTAGTAATTTTTTTTCAGCTCTCGTAACAGCGACATAAAAAAGTCTTCGTTCCTCTTCCAATTCCGACCTGGAATTCAACGACAACTGGGAAGGAAATAGGTTTTCTTCTAAGCCTACAATGAAAACAATCGGAAATTCCAGTCCTTTGGAAGAGTGAATGGTCATCAATGATACAGTATCAGCATTTGGATCTTTATCATTATCGTCGTTTGTCAACAGGGCGATATCCTGCATATAGACATCAAGTCCACGCTCTTCGATATCTTCCCGTTCCGAAAATTCCTTGATACCATTGAGGAGTTCCTGGATATTTTCGTAACGCGCCAACCCCTCTACCGATTTGTCTTCATACAATTCTTTCAGAATACCACAGTGCTGCGCAATATGCATTGCCGTATCAAATGCGTTATTGTTTTTGGCAAGAGCCTGAAAACTCTGTATCATCTGTGCAAAACCACCGACAGAAGTTGCACTACGTCCGTCTAGAAACTGGGCTGCATTTGCAACAACATCCCATATACGGTATTGATTCTGATCTGCAGCAATCATGATCTTCTCTATCGTCGTATCCCCGATCCCTCTACGTGGATAATTGATAACACGCTTTAGTGCTTCCTCATCATTTGGGTTAAAGGTGAGTCTGAAATACGCAATCAGATCTTTAATTTCTTTCCGTTGATAGAAAGAAGTACCACCGTATATTTTATAGGGAATATTAATTTTGCGTAAGGCCTCCTCCATTGCCCTGGATTGGGCGTTGGTACGATACAAAATAGCAAAATCTTTATAATTAAGTCCTTTTAACGATTTCTCTTCGATGATCTGGTCAGCAACGATCTTACCTTCCTCATTGTCAGAGAAAGCACGTGAAACCTTGATCTTTTCGCCCTCTTCATTATCCGAGAAAACATTTTTTTCCAATTGATTCTGATTATTCGCAATCACCGAATTGGCCGCATTCACGATCATCTTAGTCGATCGATAATTCTGCTCCAGTTTAAAGATCTTCACATCTGGATAATCCTTTTGGAAATTCAGGATATTCTGAATATTTGCACCACGAAATGCATAGATCGATTGTGCATCATCACCAACCACGCAGATATTTTCGTTGACTGCTGCCAGGCGTTTGACAATAAGGTATTGGGAGAAGTTGGTATCCTGGTACTCATCGACCATCAGATAGCGAAATTGATGCTGATATTTATGCAATACCTCTGGATGCTTGTTTAACAAGACATTTGTTTTAAACAAGAGGTCATCAAAATCCATTGCTCCAGCACGGTAACAGCGTTGTGCATAGGTCATATAAATCTGCCCCAATTGACCACGACCATTGGAAATATCTTCGGCCAGTATGGCTTCATTCTTATTATATTCCTGCGGTGAGATCAAGTTGTTTTTTGCCTGTGAGATACGTCCATACACATGATTGACATTATACAGCTTATCATCGAGATTCATTTCCTTTAAAATGGCACGCAACAAACTTTTGGTATCGTCCGTATCGTAGATGGTAAAGTTTCTGGGATAACCGATCAATTCTGCTTCGACACGGAGTATCTTTGCGAATACCGAGTGGAATGTTCCCATCCAAATATTTTTCGCTTCGCTTCCAACAACAGAAACGATACGTGCGCGCATCTCTTTGGCGGCCTTGTTGGTAAATGTTAATACCAAGATATTGAATGGATCAACACCTTTTCGAATCAAGTGTGCTACACGATAGGTAATTACCCGTGTTTTTCCTGAACCAGCTCCCGCAACAATCATCACAGGACCTTCTGTTTGCTCTACGGCTCCTCGTTGTGAAGGGTTTAAACCCGCTAAATAATCCAAATTAACTCCTTAAATTTTAAAACCTGAGAATAGGGTATAAAAGTACAAATTTCCTATTGATCACTGGGGCTATCTTGCTAATATTTTTACACAAAAAAAACCGATAATCAAGATTATCGGTTTTTATATCATCCAAGCAACATCTAGCCTCTGCTGTTATAATTCGGTGCTTCCTTCGTAATGGAAATATTATGTGGATGGGACTCTCTCAACCCTGCTCCTGTAATACGGACAAATTGTGCTTCCTGTAATTTTTCAATTGTCGCAGCACCGCAGTATCCCATAGAAGCGCGTAATCCGCCAATATATTGATAAACGACCTCAGCCAATGTACCTTTGTAAGGAACACGCCCAACGATACCTTCAGGAACCAATTTTTTGATATCATCTTCTACGTCTTGGAAATAACGATCTTTAGATCCTTTTTCCATGGCTTCGATTGAGCCCATACCGCGGTAAGATTTAAACTTACGTCCCTCATAGATAATTGTTTCACCTGGAGCTTCTTCCACACCAGCGAATAAAGAGCCAGCCATAATTGTGCTTGCTCCGGCTGCAATTGCTTTTGCAATATCACCGGTTTGTTTGATACCACCATCTGCGATCAATGGCACACCAGTTCCTTTAAGTGCTTTGGCAACTTCATATACAGCATAAAGCTGAGGAACACCAACACCAGCAATAATACGGGTTGTACAAATTGAGCCTGGTCCGATACCTACTTTTACGGCATCTGCACCTGCTTCAGCCAAAGCTGTTGCTGCAGCACCTGTCGCAATATTTCCAACGATTACCTGTAGCTCAGGGAACTGCGATTTCACCAATTTCAACTTATCGATTACACCTTTAGAATGCCCGTGTGCCGTATCGATTGTAACCACATCCACACCTGCTTTCACCAAAGCCTCAACGCGGTCAAGGGTATCTGGTGTAACACCTACTGCCGCACCAACCAATAAACGGCCATGGCTATCTTTGGCAGCATTGGGATAATGTTTATATTTTTGGATATCTTTAAAGGTAATCAAGCCTTTCAAAATACCTTCTTCATTAACTACAGGAAGTTTTTCGATTTTTTCGTTTTGAAGAATCTCTTCCGCTTTCACCAAATCCGTTCCCTCGGGAGCGACAACAAGATTCTCCTTAGTCATCAATTCGTTGATTGGACGGCTCATATCTTTTTGGAAACGAAGATCACGATTCGTTACAATACCAACCAATTGACCTTTTTCGTTCACAACAGGAATTCCACCGATTTTGTGCTCCTTCATAATATTGAAGGCATCACCCACAGTTGCTGTTGCCAATAACGTTACTGGATCCTGAATCATACCGCTCTCCGAACGTTTTACTTTGCGTACTTCAGCGGCTTGTTCTGCAATCGTCATGTTCTTATGCAACATACCAATACCGCCAGCTTGAGCAATCGCAATCGCCAAATCAGCACCGGTTACCGTATCCATTGCTGCAGAAACCAATGGAATATTTAATTTGATTTTTTTTGTTAGCGAAGTGCTCGTATCAACGTCACGGGGTAAAATCTCAGAATAAGCTGGAATTAATAAGACGTCGTCGTAAGTGAGACCTTCTGCTACGAATTTTTGTGGATCTAATTGCATGGCAAATATGTATTGGGTTTTCTATTTGCCAGGCAAATTTAAGAAAAATAAGCAATAATAAAAAATAAAAGATACAAATTACAATCGGAAGACAAATTAGAAACGTTATGAATTAAGCATTCACGTAGAGTACGTCCCGGCCTTTATCATTTTTTGGCAGGCTATTTGCTTTTGGTAACACGAAAAGTTATTTTAATTAATGAAAATATAAAGATAAGATAATTATGAAAAAGACATTACTCTCATTAGCTGCCGTCGCAGCATTAGCATTTGGCGCACAGGAAGCGAAAGCTCAGTCTCCATTTAGATCAGCGATAGGTGTTGTATTCGATGGTACAACAACTGACTTATGGGGTGTTCAATATAAGCAATCTTTTGGTGGTGCCAACATGGGGCAAGCACAAGTGATGTTTGACGACCATGTTGTTGCTGTTGGTGCGGATTACCAATATGCAAGACCTTTCCAAGGCGTTAATGGTTTGGGATGGTATGCAGGTGTTGGTGCACAATTGACTTTTATTGACGTAGGTGATAACATTACAAACGTTGCATTACGCCCGCAATTAGGTTTGGAATTTAAAATTCCAGTTGCTCCGATTGCGTTTCACGCAGACTGGAAACCTGACTGGAGATTGAACCACAACAGTGATTTTGATGCTTCAACATTCTCGTTTGGTATCAAATACACATTGAAATAATATAAAACAACTAAACAGTATAAAAGGTCCTTCTCTATTTTGAGCAGGGCCTTTTTTTATAAATAAAATCAATAAATATTTCTTTTTTTCTTCAATTCTCCTATTTTTATGCCGTTGACCTGATTGGCGTAAATAAAACTTTTCATTCTACAAAAATTTTATACCTTTGCCATTCTTGGTAAAATGTGATTAAACGAGAACTAATTATCAATTACATAAACAGTATTTAACATTAAAATTAATACAATTATAACAGACGATGCAAGGTAAAGGGCTGATTAAACTTTTAGTGATAGTGGTGTCATTAGCGTGTCTATACTCCCTATCATTTACTTGGGTGACCCGCAATGTGGAGCGAGATGCTGAGAATTTTGCCAAAGGAGACTTGGCGAAAGAGAAAAGCTACCTCGACTCAATGGCCGGTGAAGTAGTGTACAATTTAGGTTTTGCAAAATACACCTATCGGGAAGCCAAAGCAAATGAACTCGCTTTGGGATTGGATTTGAAAGGTGGTATGAACGTGACCATGGAAATCTCATTGGACGAATTGATCCGCAATTTGGCGAACAATCCAAAAGATGAGAAATTCAACAAAGCGTTGGAGCAAGCAGTAGCAAAAAGCAAAACGAGTGCAAAAACAGTCGTTGCTTTATTTATGGAAGAGTACAAATCCATCGGTGCTACAACTCCACTTTCGACATTCTTTTCAACAAAAGATAACGCTGCTCTAATTAAACCTGGTGATTCAGACTCCAAAGTTGAATCATTCCTTCAAAAAGAAGCAGACAATGCCATCCAAAATTCATACAAAGTACTTCGTACACGTATCGATAAATTTGGCGTTGCATCTCCAAACATTCAAATTCAACAAGGTACAAACCGTATTTTGATCGAATTACCTGGTGTGAAAGATGAAAGCCGTGTTCGTAACCTATTACAAGGTTCGGCTAAATTGGAATTCTACGAAACATATACAAACCAGGAAGTTTATCCAATACTGGAAAATATTGATAAAACTTTAGCATCAACGTTAAAAGCTGCTCCAGCTGCTACGACAAATGCTGCAGCAGATACAAGCAAAAAATCAGATGATTTATTGTCTAATCTAACTGGTGGTAAAAAAGATGCAAAGAAAGACAGTGCTGCTGTCAATCTAGGTCAGAAAAATCCATTATTTGAAATTTTAAGAGCAAACGCATATCTAAACGAAAACCAGCAGCCAACACTTGGCCCAGGCCCATTGGTAGGTATTGCTTCATTAAAAGATACGGCAAAAGTAAATGCTTACTTGCAACGTCCTGAGGTGAAATCAATCCTTCCTGGAAACTTAAAGCTTTTATGGGCTGTTAAACCAGAGCAAAAAACACCTGAGCAACTATCATTATACGCAATTAAAGGGTCTGGACAGGACAATGGTGCTGTATTGACGGGTGATGTGATCACTGACGCAACAGCAAACTTTGATGAGAAAAATCAACCTGTGGTTGGTATGCAAATGAACAGTGAAGGTGCTCATCAATGGAAGAAAATTACAGCAAAAGCAGCTCAAAACAGAGATGCGATTGCTATCGTTCTTGATAATGTGGTTTATTCTGCTCCTTCTGTAAACGGTGAAATTCCAAATGGTAGCTCATCAATCTCTGGATCCTTTACGGTAGAAGATACCAAAGATTTGGCGAACGTACTGAAGGCAGGTCGTCTTCCTACAACGGCTAAAATCGTTGAAGAAGCTGTTGTGGGTCCTACTTTGGGTCAGGCTGCCATCGATGCCGGTGTAAACTCTGCTGTTATCGGTATTATCGTGGTAATGATCTTTATGATCGCTTACTACAATACGGCGGGTATCGTAGCAAACATCGCGGTATTGTTAAACGTATTTATCATCATGGGGGTATTAGCATCCTTAAATGCTGTACTGACCCTACCTGGTATTGCCGGTATCGTATTGACAATGGGTACTGCTGTCGATGCAAACGTTTTGATTTATGAACGTATCCGTGAAGAACTGGGCTTAGGAAAATCGATCCGTCAGGCTGTTGCCGATGGTTACAAACATGCTTTACCGTCCATCCTGGATTCGCAGATCACAACCTTCTTAATTGGTATTATCCTATTTTTATTTGGTAGTGGTCCGATCTTAGGTTTCGCAACAACGTTAATGGTGGGTATTATTACTTCATTGTTTACTGCGATCTTAGTTACACGTGTTATCTTTGAATGGATGTTGGCGAAAGATTTCAAAATCAAAGTCTCTTTCCCTTGGTCTGCAAACACTTTGCATAACGCAAACTTCAAATTCGTGCAGAAACGTAAAATCTTTTACGCGATTTCAATCGTTGCTGTGTTAATTTCTGCTGCATCAATTTTCACAAAAGGATTCAGTTTAGGTGTGGATTTCCAAGGTGGACGTACTTATACCGTTCGTTATGATAAACCTGTGGACTTAGAAGCTGTACGTACAAACTTGGACGATATCTTCAAGAAAACAACAGAGGTAAAAGTATTCGGTGCAGCCAATCAATTGCGTATTACAACAACTTACCATATTGAAGAAACTTCGGACACTGCTGATAAAGAAGTATTGGACAAATTAAACCAAGGTCTATCGAAAGTAGATGCTTCCAATAAACATGAGATTCTTTCCTCTCAAAAAGTTGGACCAAGTATCGCTACCGATATCAAATCTAGAGCAACCAGCTCAGCAATTTTCTCCATCATCATTGTTGCAGCTTACATCTTGATCCGTTTCCATAAATGGGAATATTCAGTTGGAGCAGCTATTGCAACAATTCACGATGCGATCATTTTATTGGGATTATTCTCTCTCTTGGATGGTATCGTTCCATTCTCACTTGATATCGACCAACACTTTGTGGCAGCGATATTAACTGTAATTGCTTACTCGGTGAATGATACGGTGGTTGTATTTGACCGTTTACGTGAATTCGTATCGAAACCAAATGCACATAATGAAGATCTTGGCGATGTCGTAAACCATGCGATCAACTCGACATTAAGTAGAACAATTATTACATCATTGACAATCGTGTTTGTTCTTGCTGTATTGTTTATCTTTGGTGGTGAAGTTATCCGTGGATTCTCATTCGCGATCTTAATCGGTGTTATCGTAGGTACATATTCATCTATTATCTTAGCTGCACCTTCAGTATATGACTTACGTAAAGGAAAGCATTTGGCAGAAGGTAATACTGCTAAAAAAGCTGAAGTCGTAAGACCATAATAGCTGATATTGATAAAATAAAAAAAGGGCGTTCGAATGAACGCCCTTTTTTATTGCATTCAAATTACTTGTCACACTAAATATTTTAAATATATTTGTTGTACTAAATATTTGTATGCTAAACGAAAAATTTGACCGCTACTCTTTCATCTTGGACCAAACAGCCAAGAAAGTAAAACAGTTCGCCCAATCTTCTTTTGCCGAGAAAGGATTTGATATTACTGTAGACCAATGGACCGTTTTAAAGGCTTTGTACGAAACAGATCAACTTTCACAAAAAGAACTGGCCAAGCGCTGCGGAAAAGACCAGCCCACACTGACACGGATCGTAGATATCCTCCTTAAAAAGAATCTGGCTGAGCGGATCACCGACGAAACGGACCGTCGGAGTCTATACCTCCATTTGACAGAAGAGGGAAAATTAAAAGTAGCATCGCTTACGCCAATTGTTACGGAGATTCGCATGAGGGCCTGGGAAAATCTAGCGGACGAAGATTTCGAAGCTTTCACAAGGATTTTGAATACAATATATAACAATTTAAATATAGAATAGCTATGATAAATACGGATATCTGTATCATCGGAGCAGGACCTGTTGGCCTATTCGCAGTTTTTGAAGCTGGGCTTTTAAAAATGCGCTGCCATTTGATTGATGTGTTACCCCAAGTGGGCGGTCAACTTTCGGAGATCTACCCCCATAAGCCTATCTACGACATTCCTGGTTATCCAAGTATCACTGCGCAGGAATTGATCGATAAACAGCTTGAACAGATTAAACCCTTTGACCCCACATTCACCTTAGGCGAGCGCGTGGAACATATAACAAAACAGGACGACGGTTCTTTTATTGTAGAAACCAATGATCATACGGTGGTTCATACACAGGTCATTGTCATCGCTGGGGGCCTAGGTTGCTTTGAACCACGCAAGCCCGAAATTCCAAATCTTCACCTCTTTGAAGGAAAAGGCGTAGATTATATGGTAAAAGACCCCGCCAAGTACCGGGATAAAAAAATCGTCATTGCCGGTGGCGGTGATTCCGCGCTGGATTGGACCTTCCATCTCGCAGATATTGCGCAACAGGTCACTTTAATCCACCGAAGTGACTCCTTCAGAGGCGCTCCAGACTCGGCTGAAAAGGTTTTCAAATTGGCCCAACAAGGTAAGATCAACTTATTATTGTCCCACAATCTGACCAATATTCATGGCAATGACTACTTGTCCCATGTTGAAACAACAAATAAAGAAAAAGAAGTCACGGCAACAGATGCAGACTATTTTATTCCTTTATATGGTCTTACGCCGAAGCTTGGTCCAATCGCAGATTGGGGATTAAATATCGATAAAAATGCCATAGAGGTCAATACGTTTGATTACTCAACCAATATTGAGCGGATCTATGCTATTGGAGATATCAACACCTATCCAGGCAAACTGAAACTCATTCTCTGTGGGTACCATGAGGCTGCCCTGATGTGTCAGAGTGCTTTTAAATTTGTCTACCCAGATCAAAAATTGACATTCAAATACACCACTGTAAACGGTATAAATACATTCTAGCCATGGACGATAATTTAATTCAAGTCACTGTTATTGATCGTGATGGGACCGAAAATACGCTGGAAGTTCCTACCGATATCAATCTTTCACTCATGGAGATTTTAAAGGCATCCGAATATGAAATTCTGGCCACTTGTGGAGGTATGGCGCTGTGCGCCACCTGTCATGTCGAAGTTGTCGAAGGCCTGGATACGCTTCCTTCAGCGAGTGATCAGGAACTCGACATGCTGGACACGCTTCCGGATGCCGATGATCAAAGCCGCCTTGCCTGTCAGCTTTATCTGCAGAATAGCAACAACGGTATGAAAATCAAGATAAAAGGCGCGCTACAATAGAGTTATCATTGTGTATAAAATACACAATGATAACTCTATTCATCGATTTTTTTTTGAGATAGCAATATCTACCATAAAGAACTAAAAATCAAATAAGTACAAAACATATTATTGAAAGAATTAGCTACTTAACAATAAAATTCACAACATATCAGCACAATAAATAAATATTTTTTAGCTTTTTGAGTCAAAATTTAAGATATTTGCAGCTTAATTCGATTGTACCGAATTTTTACAACAAACTATTAAAAATATGCCAAGCAATAGTTCAAATAGAAAATTCCCAAGAGTAATCATTATTGGTGCTGGATTTGGAGGAATTGAAGTTGCTAAAAAGCTTAAAAATAAGGAAGTTGAAGTTCTGTTGCTGGACAGAAATAACTTCCATACTTTTCAACCATTGATGTACCAAGTTGCCACGGGTACTCTTTCAGCTGACTCTATCTCCTTCCCTGTCCGCAAAATGTTCAAAGGCCAAGACAACTTTCATTTTAGACTTGCTGACGTAAAAAGCGTTGACAACGAGGCTAAGATTGTAAGAACAGATGTTGGCGATTTTGACTATGATTATTTAATTGTTGCTACAGGTGCTACGACGAACTTCTTCGGCAATCAACAAATCACAAAATATGCTTTGCCGATGAAAAACATACAAGAAGCATTAAATATTCGAAGCTATGTTTTACAGAACCTCGAAGAAGCAGTACGTATAGAAAACCCTGCTGATCGTAAAGCTAATTTGAATTTTGTAATTGTTGGGGGTGGTCCAACAGGTGTAGAACTTTCGGGGGCAATCGCAGAGATCAAAAACAATGTTCTTGAGAAGGATTATCCAGAATTGAAAAAATCTGAGATGTCGGTTTACCTGGTTGAAGGACTTCCAAAAGTATTGGCTAACTTATCTGAAAAATCTTCTAAAGATTCAGAAAAGTACCTCAAAGATTTAGGTGTAGAAGTTTTATTGAATGTTCAGGTAACAGGATATGATGGCAATTCAATTACTTTCGCCGATGGCAGAAGCATTGAAACAAAAACGGTTATCTGGGGAGCAGGTGTAGCTGGGCAATATCCAAATGGTTTCAAAAAGGAGATTATCCAACGTGGTAACCGTATACAGACAGATGATCAATGTCGTGTTATCGATATGCCAGGTGTTTATGCCATTGGTGATGTTTCGGCATTTATCACAGATGACCTTCCTCGTGGCTTACCTGGTGTTGCACCGGTAGCGCAACAGCAGGGGGCATATGTTGCCAAACACATTCTTCAAACAATGTCCAATCAACCAACAGAGAAATTCAACTATTTCGACAAAGGATCCATGGCTACGGTAGGTCGTAATAAAGCTGTCGTTGACATGGGAAAAATCCATTTCAATGGATTTTTTGGCTGGATGACCTGGATGTTTGTCCACTTGATGTCCATCTATGGATTCAGAAATAAATTGATCACATTCGTAAACTGGTCGGTCAAATTTTTCACCAAAAACAGTGGTGTGCGTTTGATCTTCCACAAATATGATGAGCCGACTCCGGAAGAACAGCAGGCAGAAACAGCCCAATAACTTTCAATTGGAGTTTAGATAAACTATTTCAATACCCCGACAGCGCCATTATCCCAAACGATAATGGCGCTGCTTTTTACCTCTATTTTACCTATTTAATCCACTCGCTAAAAACATATAACAACAGCGTGTACGAACCCTTCGAAACAACAACCCTCTCCAGATAGTTGTTAAAACCACCATTTCCCGATGAGATTATTTCTTCTCGCGGTCAATGATTTCAAAAACACCTGCTTAATTCTTATTTAACACTGCATCCAATTAAAAATAACTTCATCAGGGACGTAAGAATTACAGATTATATTCGTTAAATTTAAAGACAGTTTTTTCCAGATAGAATTTACTTTCAGAATGTAGTTTTTTTTGATGTATAACCTCAAAAAGATTAATTTTTTTTGTGTAGGTTTGCATATTATTTTAAAATAGCTTAAGGATTAGCAGATGGGCTTATTTAATTGGTTTACGCAAGAAGTTGCGATTGACTTGGGTACTGCAAATACCCTAATAATTCATAATGACAAAGTAGTAGTGGATGAACCTTCTATTGTTGCATTTGACCGCACCACAAACAAAGTGATCGCCATTGGTCGCCAGGCCATGCAAATGGAGGGTAAAACACACGACAATATAAAGACAGTACGTCCTTTACGTGATGGAGTAATCGCTGATTTTACAGCAGCTGAACACCTGATCAGAGGGATGGTGAAATTGGTAAACAATGGTAAGAGCTGGTTTTTCCCTTCCCTACGTATGGTTGTTTGTATTCCTTCCGGTATTACGGAAGTAGAGAAAAGAGCTGTGCGCGATTCAGCAGAAATTGCGGGTGCCAAAGAAGTCTATTTAATTCACGAACCCATGGCTGCTGCTGTAGGAATCGGAATTGACGTGGAAGAACCAATGGGTAATATGATTATCGATATCGGTGGAGGTACCACTGAAATTGCTGTCATCGCTTTATCGGGTATTGTATGTGACCAGTCCATTCGTGTTGCTGGTGATAACTTCGACTCTGACATCGTTCAATACATCAGAAGACAACATAACATCATGATCGGTGAGCGTACGGCTGAAAAAATCAAAATTGAAGTCGGTGCTGCCCTACCTGAGTTGCAGGAACCACCAGCAGATTTTGCTGTTCAAGGCCGTGATTTGATGACCGGTGTTCCTAAGCAAATTACTGTTTCTTACACCGAAATAGCGCATTGTCTAGATAAGTCCATTTCAAAAATTGAAGAGGCGATCTTAAAAGCACTTGAAATCACTCCACCAGAATTATCAGCGGATATTTATCAAACAGGTATTTATCTTACCGGTGGTGGTGCATTATTGCGCGGTTTGGACCGTCGTATACAAGCGAAAACTAAACTTCCAGTACATATTGCCGAAGATCCGTTACGTGCTGTCGTGAGAGGAACTGGTATTGCACTTAAAAATATTGGACGATTTAAATTCTTGATGCAATCATAACGTTCGATAATTAATAACAATATTTTATTAAAGAGCGATATAATATGCAAAACTATTATATCGCTTGCTTATTAAATACCCACATTAAAAAATGAGAAACCTTTGGTTATTCCTGAGACGATACAATGCATTCTTCTGGTTTATCCTATTTTTTGGATTCTCGTTATTTTTGGTGATCACCAACAATTCTTTCCAACGTAATTCTGTTTTAAATTCTTCAAATAGTATCATCGGAGGCCTGTATGCAAAGGTCAATTCCTGGAAAAGCTATCTGCACCTCGGGGAGACTAATGATGCACTTGCAAAGGAAAATGCACAATTAAGAAAGGACTTACAAGCCTATCGATCAACTGACAGCATCAAGATCGGTCCTGTCCCAGCAATCGATAGCAGTGAGTTTGGGCGTTACGAATTTATTATTGCGAATGTCATCAACAATAGCATTCACCAAAAGGCAAATACGATTACACTCGATAAAGGCAGTAAAGACGGTATAGAGCGAGGTATGGGTGTTATCGCTCCCAACGGGGTAGTTGGTATTGTATTGAATGTTTCCCCCAACTTCTCGACAGTTCAATCCCTATTGCATCCAGATACGCGTATATCCGTTACACTGGGCCACACCGAGGTCTTTGGCTCGTTGGTATGGGGCAATAGCATGGATTACCGCGCGGCAATGGTCAAGGAAATTCCAAACCACATCAAAGTCAACAAAGGAGATAAAGTGTATACCTCCGGATATTCAGGACATTTTCCAAAAGGAATTTTTGTCGGAACGGTCATTCAGACAGGTATTTCTTCAGGAGATGCTTTTTTGGATCTTAGATTATTGTTGAGCACCAATTTCTCCAATTTGCAACATGTCTACGTTGTAAAAGACCTGTTAAATAAAGAATTAAAGACACTAGAAGAATCGACAAAGGACAATGGCTAGGATTTTAATATTTAATATTATTCGATTTATCGTTTTGATAGGCATGCAAGTTTTCCTATTTCAAAATATCGGTTATTACAATCTGGTCGCTGCATTTCCTTATATCTTATTTATTTTTTTACTTCCGACAGGAACACCTAATTTCCTGGTGTATTTGATCGCATTTCTTACGGGACTTACCGTAGATTCATTTTATGATACCCTTGGTGTCAATACCGCAGCCTGTGTTGCATTGGCCGCCTTCCGTATTTTCTTCATGAAAATTACGCTCGAAGTTGAAGAACGCGAATCTTTTTTCACCCCGATGTTGGGGTTCATGAATATTCGCTGGTTCTTTTCCTACATCTTTTTCGGAACATTGATCCATCATACATTTTTGTATCTCTTGGAATCTTTTTCCTTCCAGCACATCCAATACACCTTATTGAGTATAGTTTTAAGTTGTATATTTACAGTAATTATCATGCTATTATTTAGCATATTATTCTACAAAAAGAAAGATCGGTTGTAGTAGATCGATGGATAGAAATTCATTTCTATGAACAGTTTTTTTGCGCGTAAGTACGTCGTTTCGGGAATCTTTATTGCCATCACATTGACCTTGGTGGCCCGCTTATTCTATTTACAGATCATAGACGATTCCTATATACATTCCGCAAACAGCAATGTCATGCGCAAGGTCATTGTGTACCCGGCCAGAGGGGTTATATTGGACCGAAAGGGAAAGGTATTAGTTCAAAACGAACCGGTATATGACCTTATGGTTACTCCACGTGAGGTGAAAGAAATCGACACCGCTTTGTTCTGCAAATTGATAGACATTGACAAGGAAGGCTTTATTAAACGGATGGAAAAGGCAAGAGTACACTCGCCTTACCGTGCATCCATTTTTGAAAAACAGCTTTCTGTACGGACATGGGCCCAATATCAGGAATACCAATATCAATTTCGTGGTTTCTATGTCCAAAAAAGAACAATCAGAAGTTATCCCGATAGCATAGCGGCTCAATTTTTGGGTTATGTGAGTGAGGTAAATGATAAAGATATTGAACGTTCCAATGGCTTTTATCGTAGTGGTGACTATATTGGTCGCAGTGGGGTAGAACGTTCTTATGAAGACCTTATTCGCGGAAAACGTGGTGTCAACAACTTAATGGTTGATGCACTGAACCGCCCGAAAGGGGTATTTATGGAGGGGAAATACGACACACTTGCTGTTGCAGGGGAAGGACTGGTTTCCTCTTTGGATAAGGACCTTCAGATTCTAGGGGAAAACCTCATGAAAAATAAATTGGGGTCCATTGTCGCTATTGAACCTGCAACAGGTGAAATATTGGCGTATGTAAGTAGCCCGAGTTACAATCCAAACATGATGGTCGGCAGACAATCTGGCAATAATTATATGAAATTATTGAAAGACGACACCAAACCGCTTTTTAACCGTCCTATTCAAGCCTCTTACCCCCCAGGCTCTGTATTTAAAGTTGTTTCAGCACTGACTGCGCAGCAAGCCGGTGTTATTGATCGCAATACGGTATTTTTCTGCCCGCATGGATATAGCTATGGTGGTGGACGCGGTTGGATGGGCTGTACGCACTATCATGGATCAACTACATTACAGCGATCTGTAGCTGTATCATGTAATACCTACTATGGATTTACCTATGCTAAGATGATCGACGGACGTGGGCTTTCGGGACCTAAGGCTTACGATCTATGGCGCAATGCAGTAACACAGTTTGGAATTGGCCATAAACTAGGCATTGATCTGCCGGGTGAAAAACCAGGTTTACTACCTACGTCAGATTTTTATACCAAACGCTATGGTAACGATAAATGGCGTTCAAGTTTCAATATCTCCCTATCTATTGGACAAGGGGAAATGGGTATAACACCCTTGCAAATGGCTAATATTATGGCTATCGTTGCCAACAAAGGTTTTTATTACAGACCCCATTTGATTAAAGGTATTGGCGCACAGAAAATTGCCAAGAAGGAATTCACCGAAAAAGTCAGTGCCGGCGTGGATGAGCGGTATTACCCTGTTGTTATCCAAGGGATGAGTGATGCTGTCAATACACCCGAAGGTACCGCTTGGGCCAATCGTATCCCCGGCATCGAAATGTGCGGAAAAACAGGTACAGCACAAAACCCACACGGAGAAAACCATGCCGTTTTCTTTGCTTTTGCGCCTCGAGAAAACCCTAAAATTGCCATTGCTGTCTTTGTTGAAAATGCAGGTTACGGTGGAACCTGGGCAGGACCTATCGCAAGTATGATGGTTGAGAAATACCTCAAAGACACGATAACTGCACCAAAATATATTCAGGACCGCATTTATAAAGCGAATTTTCTTCCTGCACCAAAAAAGGTTGTCGATCCAAAGGCCAAAGAAGTAAAAAAAACGGACTCAGTCAAATCGAAAACCGACACTTTAAAATCGAAACGTCAGCTGGCGGCCTTAACAAAACCAAAGGAAACAATTGTTCACCATAGCGAGATAAAGAGAAGATATGAATAATCAAAAAACTAGTTTCTTTGGAAAGATAGACTGGCTAACCATCACTCTTTGGCTTGCGCTATGCTTAATTGGCTTATTCAATATCCGTGCGGCTGTATTTAATCCTGAACTACCCAATTTCTTTACCTTAGGAACCAATTATGGAAAACAATCTTTATATCTTGTTTCCGCAATTATTCTAGGAGTATCCATTCTGATCATAGATGCTAAATTTTTCAGTTCCGCCTCACCGATATTTTATGGTATAACAGCAGTCCTGCTTGTCATCGTGCTCGTTGTAGGGCGAAATGTCGGCGGAAATCAGGCATGGATTGACTTAGGCTTTTTCCGCTTGCAGCCTTCTGAGTTTGCAAAACTTTCAACCTGTCTGCTCTTGGCTAACTTTTTAAGTTCTCAAAGTAATAAAGCTCCGACCATGCAGACACTGGCAATGGGAGCCGGTATTGTCTTATTCCCTGTATTTTTGGTTATGTTACAACCCGATACGGGATCTGCCCTTGCGTTCTTTTCGTTGATTTTTGTATTCTACCGTGAGGGCTATGTAAATAATGAGCTACTTATATTTGGCGGTCTTTGCATTTTACTTTTTGTCCTTGCTTTATTGGTCAACCCATGGATACTTATCTTGATTTTAGCATTGCTCATTGGCCTTGTCATGTGGAACTACCGCAAGAGAAGGAAATACATTATTAATCTAAGTATACTTTTTGCAGCCTGTGCTGTATTTATTCTCTGTGTGGACTTGGTCTATGAACATGTGCTACAACCCCATCAACGCGACCGTATTGACATTATCCTAGGGAAAATGGAAGACCCTAAAGGCAAAGGATATAATTTGAATCAGTCGAAGATTGCAATTGGATCTGGGCAGCTTCTAGGCAAAGGTTACTTACAGGGAACGCAGACAAAATACAACTTTGTACCTGAGCAGAGTACGGACTTTATTTTCTGCACCGTTGGAGAAGAGTGGGGATTTGTTGGATCGGTTACCTTATTACTTATCTATCTCACCTTACTGCTACGCATTATTCATATCGCCGAACGACAGCGTTCAGCCTTCGCCAGGATATATGCATACGGTGTAGCCTCCATCCTCTTTTTTCACTTATTTATCAATATCGGTATGACAATAGGTATTGTTCCGGTTATCGGGATTCCGCTGCCTTTTATCAGTTACGGTGGTTCATCCTTATGGAGTTTCACCATTTTACTGTTTATCATGCTTAAATTTGATTCAAATAGAAAAGGAGTTGTCTAAAAACAACTCCTTTTCTATTTATAGCCTTATTTAGTTCTTCTCAACTCTTTGACTGTATCATTTGAGAAAAAACCAAAGACTCCCCGGCATGGCGCAGATAAACGGTTAAATACGCTCCAAAACGAGCTGTATAGCTTTATCCACAACTTCTTCAGGTGCGGAAGAAAACCGACCATCTACCCGACTTGCCAAAATTGCATTGATGGATAAAGCCTGATGTCCAAACATGTTAGCCAATGCATAAATACCCGCTGTTTCCATTTCCAGATTGGTGAAACGCTGATCTTTATATTGAAAGGACTTGATCAAGTTTATAAAATTGGGAATCGTATTAGTTGATCGGACAGTCCTTCCCTGCGGAGCATAAAATCCGGGCGCAGTCAAGGTGACTCCCTTCGGTAAATCAAAGGCTATTCGATCCAGAAGGCTTGCGCCAGCTTTTGCAACGTAGGGCTTTAGGTTTAATGCGGAAAAATATTCGGCTAGCTCAACCTGAAGCGCCTGCTCCTCGCCGTCGTAAGATCCCTGATAATAGTTCATCAATGCATCAAGACCTATTCCATACGCAGAGGCCAAAATAGTTCCCATCTCAACATCTTGTTGTACCGCTCCAGAAGTTCCAATGCGAATAATATCCAATGAAGTCAGCGAAGTCTTTACGGTTCTATTGGCAAAATCAATATTTGCCAGCGCATCCAGTTCATTCAACACAATATCTATATTATCAGTACCTATACCTGTTGAGATTACGGTCAACCGTTTATTTCCCAGATAGCCGGTATGCGTAATAAACTCACGTTTCCCTTTTTTGAGTTCAATACGATCAAAGTGTTTCGAGACTTTCGCTACACGGTCTGGATCACCAACCGTAATTACTGTACTTGCCAGATCTTCCGGCAACAAATTCAGATGGTATATACTGCCATCTGCGTTTAAAATCAATTCCGATTCGTTGATCATATCGTATATAAATAAGTTAACTGACAACCTTCTATTTTGGAAAACCGATCGACAACTCGATTGACTTGCATTTTTCGGACTTCAAACTCCAAATAACACTGATTATCAAATTCCTGCTTTTCAACTTCGACGTCCTCTTCCTTTATGATCCGCATAATATCATTCATATGGAGGTAATCGAAGGTAATACCATAATGGTCATTCACTGTACGCTCGATAATTTCTGCTTGGGTCAAAGCATCTTGCGTTGCTGATTTGTAGGCATTAATCAAGCCTGGGACACCCAATAATGTACCACCGAAATAGCGAACGACAATCACGATAACATTGGTGACATCCATCGACAGGAGAACGTTCAAAATTGGGCGTCCTGCTGTCCCTGACGGTTCTCCATCATCATTCACACGAAAGACAGCACGATCTGGCGTGAGACGATAAGCCCAACAATGGTGTCTCGCTTTCGGATGAATCGCTTTCACTTCCAAGATCAGATCTTTTAATTGGTCTTCGGATTTAAATGGAAAAGCATAAGCAATAAATTTACTGCCCTTATCCCTAAAAATTCCCTCGTATTTTGCATCAATAGTCCGGTAAGTATCTTCAAATAAACTCATAGATATGCTATGATTAAAACTGAAACAATAGAAAGCGCTATGCCTAAATAATTCAATAATGATAACCTTTCTTTAAAAAATAAGACGCCAATTAGAGCGCCCAATGAGATCACACCAATATTCATCCCAGTAAATACGACTGATGGATTGTCTGGTAGGGCACGATGCGCTTTCATATAGAATAGGATGTTACAGAAGTTAAATACTCCCAAAACCAATCCATATCCCACAGCTTGCCTTGAAAAACGTTGCTTTTCCACAAAAAGGAAATACAGCAACAGCACCATTGCAATAAACATCGCCATCACAAAGATAATAAACATGGAACTGATATAAGGTATATTAACATGCAAGGCGACCTGTTTGAAGAGGATATCAATTATACCCATACCGATAAATACCAATAATGGATAAAGCGCTTTATAACGACTATCTCCCATCGAGCTACTATGCTGATTTTTTTGCCAGCCAATAGAACATAGGATAGCCAATAAACCAAGGGTTATTCCAAGCATCTTATGTCCCTCCATTTTTTCATAAAAGAAGAAAAATGATGCAAGCAGGGGAATAAACAACGATAAGCGTTGTGCAATCTCTGTCTTGACCAAACCACTATAGCGAATGGACAAAGCTATAAAAACAAACATCCCTGGAAGTAGTATCGCCAGACTCGTATACAGCGTAACCGGCATAGCATCCCATACGAGCGATTTTAGATCCGGTTGCAATACAAAATAGGTCAGCGCAACCGCCATGGGGTAATTCCAAACAATAACTTGTTTAGTTTCGACTCCATTTTGTTTTGCCAATTTTAATAAAACAGCAACGGTTACGCTGCAGATGACACTTAATAAAACAAAAATCATGATTCAAAATTCATTTATTTCCAAAGGCCACGTTTCTCCTGACGAGCCTGACGTTCCAATTTTACAAATAAATCTGCATATTGTACATTTGGTGCTAGCGTATAGGATACTGCATAACCCTGTTCAACCAAATCCCGATTGACGAATTTCTTTCCAATATACACATAGGCAAGAAGTCTTCCATACCGATCCCGTTTTCCAACGTCAAAGACTAACTTTACACTTTTTTCATTCAGCATTGCCGTTAAATACTGCTTTGCTTCTTGACCATAGTAACCAATTTCCTTGCGTGCTGTCCGTCTCGTTTCCGGGGCATCTACCCCTATCAGCCTAACTTTCTCCCCTTTTGAGGTTCCATTTTCAATGACAAAGGTATCGCCATCGATAACGCGCTTTACCCTCGCTTCTTTTTCCTCTCCTTTAAAAGTAAAACCTGTCAATAAAAAACAGATCATACATCCACATACATAAAAATTACTTCGTTTTAGCATAAAATCCAGCGTTTGCCCAAAGGTAGTAAAATACTTTTTTAACAAAACAGTCAAAAAAAACGAAAATATTAATATTAAAAACACATAAATTTAATACAAAAAATACATCAAAAAATTATATAAAAATACAGCGATTTTTAACATAAAAAATAACACTAAAATATAATTTATTATAAAAGAAAAACAACAAAACAAAAACTTAAACAGTTAAACAACAACACAATATAAACATTAAAGCAAAATAAACACTTTAAAAACATTACAAATAAATCACTAAAAATTAATCGAAAAAATAACATAAAAACACATAAAAAAATCATGAAATTAACTCAATATTTATAATAAAAAATTATTTTTTTCTTTGATATTTCAAAAACATTCGTACATTTGAAATGTCAAACAACAACAGGATGAACAGAACATATACATATTTCTATTTTAACTTCTTTTATTTTAAAAATAAGAGCCGGGATTAGATTGTGTATAAATCATAAAAAATACAAACAAGAAGAGTCCCGGTTCAAATGATCGGGACTCTTTTTTTTGGAGACAACATAGCGAACAAAAAAACAATGAGTTTAAAAATTGCAATACAGGGAGCAAAGGCTTCATTTCATGAAGAGGCCGCATTTAAATTTTTCGGAAGAGAAGTTGAGATTGTAGAATGTGATTCATTTAAAAAAACTTGTGAATTGCTGAAGCAAAGAAAAGTCGACTATATCGTTATGGCGATCGAAAATTCAATTGCGGGAAGTCTATTACCGAATTATAATTTATTGAGAGATTACAAGTTCCATATCACTGGGGAAGTTTACCTAAACATTCAACAGAATCTCATGGTATTGCCAGGCGTTAAATTAAAGGATATTAAACACATCGAATCGCATCCAATTGCCATTCGCCAATGTGAAGAATTTCTTTCTGAACTTGAAGGTGTACGTATAACTGAGGGATCTGATACCGCTGCAACTGCGAAAATGATTGCGGAGCGAAAATTAACGGATACTGCTGCAATTGCTGGGACATTGGCCGCTGAAATTTATGGTCTTGAAATATTAGAAAAGAGAATCGAAACCAATAAAAAGAACGCAACGCGGTTCCTCGTATTATCTAATGAAGTTGTCGAACATAAGAATGCCAATAAAGCATCATTATCATTCCAAACAGGAAATACAGTAGGATCTCTGGCGACTATTTTACAATGCTTTGCCGAACAGAATATCAACTTGAGCAAAATTCAGTCAATGCCGGTAATCGGAAAACGCAATGAATATGATTTTTTCGTTGATGTAGAATGGAAAAAACAAACAGACTACGAAGCAGCAATACGTAAAGTACTCAAACATAGTGTCAATTTCAATATTATGGGTGAGTATGTCAAAAACGAAAAACTATAATTAACAATTTACGCATACAATATTAAAATAGATAATCAAACTTAACATGAAAAATACATTAGACATCACTCCTTTAAAATCTTGGTTGGACACAGGAGACAAACCTTTAATTATCGCAGGCCCTTGTAGTGCTGAAACAGAAGAGCAGCTGGTATCGACAGCGCATTTGTTGGCAAATACCGGAAAAGTAAATATTTTACGTGCTGGTATCTGGAAGCCACGTACTCGTCCGGGAGAATTTGAAGGTATCGGTTCAATTGGTTTGGAGTGGTTGAAAAGAGCGAAAGAAGAAACAGGTTTATTAACAGCTACTGAAGTTGCTACTGCAAAACACGTGGAAGAAGCTTTGGCTGCTGGTGTGGATGTACTATGGGTAGGTGCACGTTCAACTGCCAATCCATTTACCGTGCAAGAAATTGCTGATGCTTTACAAGGTGTAGATATTCCAGTATTTGTTAAAAACCCTGTAAACCCAGATTTATCGTTGTGGATCGGTGCATTGGAACGTATCAACCGTGCTGGAATCAAAAAATTAGGTGCTATTCATAGAGGTTTCTCTTCTTACGAGAAAACAGCATTCCGTAATGAACCGATGTGGGATTTAGCGATTCAGTTAAAAACTGCTTGTCCTAATCTACCGATCATAAACGACCCAAGTCACATTTGTGGAAACCGCGAATTGTTACCATACATCGCACAAAAAGCAATGGATATGGATATGCAAGGATTGATTATCGAATCACATATTGATCCATCTGTCGCTTGGACTGACGCAAAACAACAAGTAACGCCAGCTGCATTGGCCGAGTTGATCGACCACTTGACGTTGCGTAAAGCAGCTTCTGACAATCCTTCATTCGAAGATAAATTAGCAGAATTGCGTAGCAACATCGACAAATTAGATGATTTGATCATCCAAAAAATTGGTGAACGCATGAAAATAGCTGAGAAAATCGGGGAATACAAACGCGATAACAACGTGACAATTTTGCAAGTTAACCGTTGGGATGAAATTGTTCAAAAACGCACAAAATTAGCGGAAGCGCTTTCTTTGGGTAGCGAATTTGCGACGAAATTCCTAGAATTAATTCACAACGAATCTATCCGCAAACAAAATGCGGTCATGAATACTCAGGAGCAACCAACAGCAGAAGCATAATGAATCAACAAGTCATCACGCTGACGCATCCTTCAAAAAAGATACAGGGCACGGTCCAACTCACAGGTTCAAAATCTGAGAGTAACCGTGCTCTTATTATCCAATCGTTGAGTAAAGGACAAGTTGAAATAGCCAACCTCTCTGAGGCTGCAGATACGGTTACCCTAAACCGCGTATTGCAAATCGCATCAGAACCGCAACCCGGTTATAATACGATTGACATAGGTCCTGCGGGAACGGCAATGCGCTTCCTTACAGCTTACCTCAACCTTGTTAAAGGCAATTTCATCCTGACGGGGACAGAGCGTATGCAACAGCGTCCAATCGGGATATTGGTCGATGCTATGAAAGAAATTGGCGCCGAAATCCATTATGAAAAAAAGGCGGGGTATCCTCCTTTGAAGATTGAAGGTGGATTATTTCAAGGAAAAGACCGTGTTAAGATCAAAGGAAATATCAGCAGTCAATACATATCGGCCTTGCTATTAATTGCTCCGGCATTAAAAAAGGGACTTACGTTAGAGATTGAAGGCGAATTAACTTCCAGACCTTATGTATCCATGACCTTAGATATGCTTAAAAGTGTCGGGATCCAACATGAATGGACGGAGAATGCGATTAAAATTGCACCGCAAGAATTCGAAAAGCAAACCATATATGTCGAGCCAGATTGGAGCGCAGCATCCTACTGGTATGCTATTGTAGCACTAGCCGACGCAACGGCATCGATTGTATTGCCAGGACTAAGACAACATAGTTTACAGGGCGATATTGCCATCACAGACATTATGGAGCATTTTGGTGTTTATTCGAGCTTTGAATCGGATGGATTGCATTTAAATAAAAAAGAAATCAATTCAGACAAAACGTTGTTCGACTTTAAAGAATGTCCTGATCTCGCGCAAACAGTAGTCGTTGTCGCAGCGGCTTTAAAACGTGATGTTTCCTTTACAGGCCTAGAAACCTTAAAGATTAAGGAGACCGACCGTATCGCTGCGTTACAGACCGAAATCGCAAAGTTCGGTGCTGAATTGATCGAAGATGGTGATACCTATCACCTGAAAACAGCACAGGTATATCAGCCTGAAGATGTGACCTTTGACACTTACGAGGATCACCGTATGGCGATGGCATTTGCACCGCTGGCTTTAGTTTTTGACCAAATCAAGATTGCTGAACCGCAAGTTGTAGAAAAATCATATCCTGATTTTTGGAAACATTTACAAGCGCAAGCTTTTGTAATTGACTAACATATTAAAAACAGGGATTAACATCAACATTAATCTCTGTTTTATTATTCAATCTCCCAGATAGCCTTTAGCCTGGGACAGAAAATTGTGATGTAATCTATTAGGCCATATACGAGTTACAGATCCATAAATTTGTAGTCAGTCTGGTGCTTTAGAATTGCATTTAAAGGCAAATTTATCTAAGTTTATTGAAATTTAATTTTTATGGCAGGAAATTCATTTGGCGATTTATTCAGAATTAGCACTTTTGGCGAATCACACGGCAAAGCTATAGGTGTAATTATTGATGGTTGCCCTTCAAATATAACAATAGACGAGGAATTTATCCAGTCTGAGCTCGATAAACGTAAACCAGGTCAATCTAAGATCACGACACAAAGAAAAGAAAGTGATACCGCACAGATTTTATCTGGCGTATTCGAGGGGAAATCAACGGGAACACCAATAGCAATTGTTATTCCAAATGAAGACCAGCGTTCGAAAGATTACACACATATCAAAGATATCTTCAGACCTTCCCATGCTGATTTCACCTATCAGATGAAATATGGTATCCGTGACTATCGAGGCGGTGGACGATCTTCGGCGAGGGAAACCGCTGCCCGTGTTGCTGCAGGTGCAGTAGCAAAAAGCTTCCTGAATCAATTTGGCATAGAAATCTTTGCCCACGTTTCGGGGGTAGGCACTATCGAGGCACCAAATGTAGATACCAAAGATCTAAAAGCTTTGCTTGAATTACGGGAAGCTAACATTGCACGTTGTGCAGATCCAGCAACAGCAAATGAAATGGTTGAGTTTATCGACTCGGTCAGAAAAGCGGGTGACACAGTTGGCGGACGTATTTCGGCTGTCATCAGACATGTCCCTGTTGGTTTAGGCGACCCGGTCTTTGATAAGCTCCATGCGGACCTTGCAAAAGCAATGATGAGCATCAATGCTGTACATGGTTTTGAATATGGTTCAGGTTTTGCAGGTTCGGAGTTGCGAGGTTCCGAACATAATGATATATTTGTAGCAGATGACCATGATTTAAATCGAGTGCACACACATACCAACTTCTCTGGAGGGATTCAGGGAGGGATTTCAAATGGTATGGATATTACTTTTAAAGTAGCATTTAAGCCTGTTGCCACTATCATGAGAGATCAAGAAACAGTGGATATCCATGGCAACCCTGCTATTGCAAGTGGCAAGGGAAGACATGACCCTTGTGTTGTTTCGAGAGCAGTAATTATTGTGGAAGCTATGGCAGCACTTGTAATCGCGGATCATCTACTTAAAAATCAAAGTTACAAACATGCTGCAAGATAATTATGTCGTAGGTGTTGATATTGGAGGCACACATATTTCTGCCTGTATCATTGACACAAAACAATGGAATATATACTTAGAAAACGTGGCCAGAAACCACGTTTTTTCTCAAGGAGATGCTAAAACGATTTTACAAACCTGGGCATCAGCTATACGCGATATCATAGCCACTTCTCCTGCTCCTATTCAGTTCATCGGCATTGCTATGCCGGGCCCCTTTGACTACGAAAATGGAATATCTAAAATACAGGGACAAAGCAAGTATGACAATCTTTACAATAAAGATGTCAAAACTCTTTTAGCTGAAGAATTGGGACTTTCGCCTACATCTATTCACTTTATCAATGACGCAGCAGCCTTCCTACAAGGTGAAATATTCGTACAGAACTTGCAAACAAACAACCGGATATTAGGAATTACGTTGGGTACTGGACTTGGATCTGCGGTATGGAATAAAGGTGAGAAGGCCTTTGATGCCGCCCTATGGAACAGTCCTTATGAAGATTGTATTTTCGAAGAATTTCTTGTCACACGGTGGTTCGTCAAACGTTTCAAAGAAGTAGCAGGAAAAGATGTTACGGGACTTAAGGAGATTTTAGATAATCATCGGGAAACTGAGGAATTTCAAGTCATCAAAGATGAGTATGCTAAACATCTATTTGATTTTATGCAGTTCTTCGCAGAGAAACATTCTTCTGAAATATTTATAATCGGTGGCAATATCGCTAAGGCGCTACCTATTTTCATTGGTGACCGAAAAGAATTTGAAAGATTTCAAATTTACACCGCAATACTTGGTGAAAAAGCAGCTATGATTGGTGCTGCGAGTATATTCAATTAAGAAAAGAATCATCCCACTCGTTGGAATATTTAGCTTAGCCAAGCAAAAAAGTATCCATCTATTAAAACATAGATGGATATTTTTCTGGATTAGCTTCATGCATAATTGCATACACTGTCTCGACAACATCGTCAGAAGATGGCTTCGAGAAATAATCTCCATCGGAACCATATGGTGGGCGATGTGCTTTTGCAGTCAGTGTTCTCGGCTGACTATCCAATAGATAGTAGCCATTTTGCTTCTCTAAGATCTCTTGTAAGATGAAAGCTGAAGCCCCGCCTGGCACATCCTCATCTACAATAAGTAGTTTATTTGTTTTCTTCAGCGATTCGGCACAAAGTTTTCCTTTGTCAAAAGGCTGCAATGTCTGTGCATCAATAATTTCGATAAATATCCCCAAGCGCTCCAGTTCCACGGCTGCTTCTTCAACAACACGTAAAGTTGAACCATAGGATACTACAGTAATATCGCTTCCCTCTTTAACACATTCAGCATAACCGATTGGTACCGTAAATTCACCGACGTTCTCTGGTAGACGCTCTTTTAGACGATAACCATTCAGACATTCGACAACAATAGCCGGTTCGTCAGAGCGGAACAACGTATTATACATGCCTGCTGCCTGTGTCATATTACGCGGCACACATACATGCAAACCTCTCAAGGATCCTAAAATTACTGACATCGGCGAGCCCGAATGCCATATACCTTCCAATCGATGGCCCCGTGTACGAATAATTAATGGCGCTTTCTGACCAGCAAAGGTGCGATAACTTAAACTTGCCAAATCATCACTTGCTACCGTAATTCCATAGATCAGGTAATCCAGGTATTGGATCTCAGCAATTGGACGAAGTCCTCGGATTGCCAAACCCAATCCTTTTCCTATAATTGAATTCTCCCGAATACCGGTATCAAATACGCGATGCACGCCAAGCTTTTCTTGTAAACCTGCAAAACCTTGATTCACATCTCCAATCTTACCGACATCCTCTCCAAACGCTAATAGTCTTTCATCACGTCTAAAGTTCTCTTCAAAACATAGATTCAAAACCTCACGTCCATCAACCACTTTAGCTTCTTCACTATAGACTGCAGGTACGACTGTCACATGAGCAGGTGAATCTACACCATCTGTAAATAATTTTGAATTATAACGTTTCTCATTCAGTTCCTGCTTCTCTTTATACCAATTTAACAATTGCTGGCGCCCATCGCTATGCTGACCTTTAAGCTCGTGCAATACCTTGCGAACCTGGCCGTAAACCTCTTTCAAAGAAGGCTCAACCATCGATTGTAATTTCTTTGACGCAAAATCAGCCCGCTCATTTGGAATACCCTGAAGTAAATCAATGGCTTCCCTAGCTTCAATGCTCAACGTTTTAATATAATCGGCCCAAGCCCGTTTTTGTTCTTGACGAACATGGTCTTTGGCATGTTGATCCAATTGATCCAATTCCTCTATGGTAGCAATACCAGAACTTAAGATCCATTCTTTCATTTTCGCTAGACAATCGAAGTCAGTTTCCCATTGTAATCTATCTTGCGATTTATACCGTTCGTGTGAACCTGAAGAAGAATGTCCTTGCGGCTGCGTCAATTCGGTCACATGAATCAAACATGGAATATGCTTCTCGCGAGCAATATGGGCAGCCTGTTCGTACGTTTCACATAAACCCGCATAATCCCATCCTCTCACTTTGAATATCTCAATTCCGTTTGTCAGCTCTTCCTTCTGAAAACCTTTGAGGACTTCTGAGATATCTCCCTTTGTTGTTTGAATTTCATTGGGCACAGATATCCCATATCCATCATCCCAAATAGAAATCACTGTTGGAATCTGATGAACACCTACGGCATTAATAACTTCAAAAAATACACCTTCAGAAGTCGCTGCATTTCCGATAGTACAGAATGCAACTTCATTTCCTCTATTTGAAAAATAAGATAGGTAGTCTAAATTTCTATTCTGCTTATACAACTTAGAAGCCAAGCCCAAGCCCAACAATCTTGCCATCTGACCACCGGTGGTCGAAATATCTGAAAACGAGTTTTTCTGAACCATTTGATCCAACCAGTTCCCTTGGTCGTCCACAACACGAGTCGAAAAATGGCAGTTCATTTGCCTTCCTGCAGAAGAAGGATCTGCCTCGACATCGGGATGGGCATATAATTGAGAGAAAAAATGGTAGACATCACTGATGCCAGAAGCAAATATAAATGTTTGGTCACGGTAGTACCCCGACCGCCAGTCCCCATTTCTGAAAACTTTAGCCATCGCGATTTGTGCCAATTCTTTTCCATCGCCAAAAATACCAAACTTAGCCTTACCTGTAAGCACTTCTTTACGTCCCAATAAACTCACGTAACGACTTTCTAAGGCAGTTCGATAATCATTCACAATAATCTTTTTGAACTCGTCAAAGCTCAAAGTGGAAATAGATTCATTGTTTTGGTCAAATGCAGTATCAAACATATTCTTTTTTGTTTCAACAAATTTAACAAAAATATTATTCTATATAATTGGTGTTTATCAAATAAATTGATAATCAATAACTCAGATTTGAAATAGAATATTCTAATTTCTCAAATTAGTACTTTTTGACAAAAAATCCTAATTTTTACAGATTTTTAATTCCTATAAGCAGGCAAAAACACCATTGTCCTTTTTAATTTTTATTTTTGGGTTTTACATTCATTATTTTGAATTTTTCAGCACTTAAACTCGATAAAATTCTTGTCGCTAATCTTGAAAAACAAAAGCTTTCTTCGCTTACACCTATTCAAGAAATAGCTATCCCTGCCATTTTGGAAGGTAGAGACTGTTTGGCGATTGCCCCAACCGGCACGGGAAAAACGGAGGCTTTCGTCATCCCTATTATTCAGCGCTTACGAACCAAGATTACCGCAGACCACTTATCGGTCCTTATACTCCTTCCTACACGGGAACTCTGTATACAGACCAAACAGCGCATATCAGGCCTTATCGATGGTATGGATTTGACTATCGCTAGTTTCTATGGTGGGGGAACTTATGAAAGTCAACTTGAAGTTTATCCGAAAGCCCAGATGATCCTCGCTACTCCAGGACGCTTGTTGGATTTTATTGAACAAGGTATTATCGATCTAAAAACGATAGATACATTGGTGATCGATGAATTCGATCAATTGTTGGATCTCGGTTTCACGAAAGAACTCAATAAAATTATTGGCACATTGCCCGCTGAGAGACAAACCATTTTCAGTTCGGCAACGAAAACCGTTGAAATCGAAAAAATTGTTCGAAAGAGATTAAGTAACCCTGTCGAGATCAATCTAGAAGCAAAGACCAAAAAAGGCCAAATAGAAGAATCTGTACTCTATGTCGATAAAAATGATAAAAAGAATCTTCTCCGTTATCTCCTTGAGAACCGTGTCTCGCGGCAGGTAATTGTTTTCACGCGAACAGTTCATGCAGTCGAACGGATCGCAACAGATCTAGATCGACACGGCATTTCTTGCTCGGCATTATATGGCGATAAATCACAGCAAAAACGAGAAGAGATTATTGATAAGTTCAGACAAAAAGAGGTACGTGTATTAATTGCGACGGACCTCTTGGCTCGAGGTGTAGATTTTCCAGACCTAGAGGCTATCATAAACTACGAGATTCCAGATAGTCCTGAGCTCTATACGCATCGAATTGGGCGAACAGGCCGTTCGGAAGCGGCGGGAAAAGCGTTTACCTTTTGCGATGCAGAGGACAATGAAAAGTGGATAAAATTACAGTTATCCTTAAAACGGCAAATTAAAATTGATGATCAACATCCTTATTTATTGAGCTGGGAGAAAATGCTTTCCAGTAGCCAAAACAATCAACGAAAAGGCGCCTCGAAATCTAGAAAACGTCGTTAATTAATAAATATTCTTTTACTTTTACCAGCAAATCAAAAAATCACAATCCGAGATGAATACAATACATTTATTTGACGATAGCAACAATGCGAATGATAATCGATTGGGAGACCTTGAAAAAACGATTATAATAAATAGCCTAATGGAAGTTCCCTTTGAAGAGCGGGATGAAGAGTGGCGTGATATATTTCTGGCTAATATTGCTGAATGTACCTTAAAACTAGCAGAAACAGAAGTGGTTGTTGGGCCCGACGGATTTCCCTATTTTCAACTCGAAAGTGTTCCGAAGGATCAGAACTTTCAGGCTTTTGTCATTAAAAATCGGCTAAAGGATTTCGTGTTGCCAAAAGGTTTTGGTATTGCTATCAATACACAAAATGAAAACCCTGATTGGGTATTCACCTATGGCGACTTAGTTAACTACTTTTTAAACGGAGAGTTTTATACAGATGATAGTGTTTTCTCTAAGAAAAATGAACAAACGATTATAGGCAAAGATGAAGAAATATTAGTGGGGCAACCTGCCGAGACAATTCTTCCACAGGCTGTCCGCACCCAATTACGTGAATTTTTGGATTATTATGGCGTAAAGAACACAAAGGTTATGCTCCTTGCCCGTAATTATAAAGATGAAGAAAATGCTTCACAAGATTTGGCATTCAATATCGTTGCAAATCAATTCAGGACTGAAAAAGAATTTACCAATATCATGGAAGCAATAGGCTGGTTTCTTCCCAGACATTATTCCTATATCGGATTGGATGAATTTGCAGTAGACAATGGTTTTATGCCACTGTAAAAAAACAGAAACTAAATATATACAAACATAATTAACCCATGTTTCCATTTAACGTAAGAGTGTACGGAATATTGATCAATGAAAATCAAGAGGTATTGATCAGTGACGAAAGAACGGAAAATGTTTCATTTACCAAATTCCCTGGTGGGGGCTTAGAATACGGGGAAGGCTTATTGGATGCTTTGATCCGGGAATATCAGGAAGAATGTGATTTTGACATTGCTGTGGTTAAACATATTTACACCACAGACTTTTATGAGAAATCAAGCTTTAATGATAGCCAAATCATATCGATTTACTATCAGGTAAAGAATACCTCAGCTATTCAGATCAGAACGACTACCAAAGCTTTTGATTTCGATCCTGATCAGAGACCTGAAGATAATAAGCTCCAATCTTTTCGATGGGTACCAATTGAATCGGTATTAACGGCAGATTTGACCTTCAAAACAGATCAAATCGCCTGGGAAGAATTCTTAAAAACAGTCAAATAATAATAATTTTTCAATTTTCATCATTTTTATTTGTATTTAAAAAATAAAGACATATCTTTACGTAAACCAATGGAAATACTTGATTTTTTTTAAAGTATTGACCTTAATAATTACATTTTATTATTTATTTGACATCTCGCATGTGACGAGGAATAAAAGTAGAGAAGCGTGGGATGGAGACATACATTGGTTTATTGAATTTGTAAATTCCTAGTCCTATAGGTTTTTTAATAGTTAGTGTGATTTTATGGCGATACTCCCCGTATCGCCTTATTTATTTGACAATCGTTTTCCAACCCTTATTTGAATCCCATATAAGAAGCAAAACAAAGATTTTTGTGTAAAACATCAACATTTTTAAAGCCAACTTGTGTTAATAAGTTTAGTTGATATATCAGCGATCTTGGTGTATCCTCGTGTTCGATATAGTCAAAAACATGATCACGATACTGCTCATCCTTCAGGTTAGTTAAATATTCACCATATTTTTCCCTGTAAATTAATTTTTGAAGCTGTTCATTATTTTGCTCGATCAAATCAAAAATCCACAAACTTCCTCCGGTTCTCAATAAGCGGAACAGCTTGCTAAACGCATTTTCCCAATCTTTATCATCTCGAAGATGATGTAAAACGGATGTTGCGATAATGACATCAAATTTGTTTTCCTCTAAAGCTGCGACACGAAAGTCACCTTTAATCAACTGAATTTCTCCGTTGGTTAATTTTCCAACGCGTTCCTTTGCTCTATTTAACATTGGCTGGCTCAGGTCCAACAGACTAACATTTGGATTAGACTCCAATTTTTGCAATAGTTTTACGTCGTAATTGCCAGCTCCGCATCCAATATCCAATATATTTTGAGCGTTTGGATAAAGACTGACAATGGCATCCGTAATAAGCTCCATGTTCCATACCGCATCCAATGTGGTTGCTTGACCTGTTTCTAAATTTGAGAACCGCTCGACATCATTGTCAAACCGTGTTTCAATCTCTTGTAGCGTCGCTTTGTTCATCTGTAAATTGTTTATTCTCTAAAGTTCAGATAGATTCCCCCGCACAGCAGTATCTTACACTGTCTGGTCGGCGGTATTTCATCCATTAATTTTTAATAATTTAAAGGTAGGACTAACTGGAATTCATTAAAAATATTTATTTTGTCATCAATTCATACCAAAAAAGTATCGATGGAAATCCGACATCTCATTTATTTCAAAACAGTAGCCGAAGAGCTTCATTTTGGCCGAGCAGCAGAACGCTTATTTATGTCCCAGCCCCCATTAAGCCGGCAGATTAAAGATCTAGAAGACGAATTAGGTGTTATTCTTTTCTTCCGAACCAACAAACGCGTCGAGCTAACGGAAGCAGGTAAATACTTTTTGGAGGAAGTTGTGGAGATCCTACAAAATATCGAGCACAGCAAAACGATCACCAAACAGATCCACAACAATATCTCAGGAGAATTCAAACTGGGCTATATTAGTTCGACACCTAAGAAAATGCTTGCTACGGTATTAAAGCAAATTCAATTGAAATTTCCATACTTAAGAGTTAGTCTTTTCGAAACATCGACGCAGAAACAAAAATTAGCACTCGAAAACGGAAAATTGGATCTGGGTATTATGCGTGCTCCAATTTATTCAAGTGAATTGCTTACCACCCCCCTTTTCGAAGACCCTATGGTTATTGTAGGTCATTCACAGGTGAAATTTAATGCGATCAACTTTTTTAATGAAAGTTTCATTTCTTTCAATCAGAAATACGCATCGGAATATCACAGACTTGTTATTAACACCTGTAATCGCATGGGCTTTGAACCCAAAATTGTACATCAGAGCAATTCGATGTCTTCCATCCTTGAGTTGGTGTCACAAGGTTTGGGCCTCGCAGTCGTCCCTTCGTCCACCATCAAACAATACCCGCATTTAAACCTAAAAATCATGAAGCTTGAGGATATGGATAGCAAAACAGAAGTGATCCTGGTATCTAATATAAAAAGTAAAAACAGTGCATTAGGCGAATTTATAGCCTGTATCCAGAAAGAGTATCTTGATTTTAATGCGTCCTAAAGTGGCATCGATTGAAATTCCAGCATAAAAAAACGGAGTCAGCATGTTGCTGACTCCGTTTTTTTATGGGGTGAAGAGCGATATTACCTCTTCTCAAATTTATATGCTAGAGTTGCCATAAAACTACGCGGTGGAATCGGATTCACACTATAGTTTTCATGGATATAATAGTTAAACGCGTTGGTGATATTGGATAATTTACCCAAAATACTCCAGTTTTTATACGCATAACCAGCGGAGAAATCTATGGTTGTAAATGGACTAACGGAGATCAAACGATTAAGACCATCGCGTACGTTGATCTTTGTATTATTCCAACCTGCATTACGTCGACCTGTATAAAATGCGGAAAAACCTAATTTCAATCCCTTAACTGCCCCGTTTTGAATGGTATAAAACACGGTTCCATTAGCCGTATGTGCTGTAGTTCCTACCAAACGTACATTTTCTTCGTTTCCAGAAATTTCAGTCACTTTCTCCTTACCATCAACGATGGTTGTATAACTTGAAATTGGATTGGTTTCGGTATAACGCATATAATTGTAGGAATAACCGGCGATAACATTCAACCCTGGAAGTAAGGTTCCAGTAACATCAACTTCCAATCCGCTTGAAGCCGTCTTTCCAGAAAATTCTTTCATATTTGCATCGCTATTGCTTGTTCCATTCGGAAGTACCAATAATTGTTGGGCAAAGCGATTGTTATTAATTCTATACCAAGCAACATTTGCGGATAACCTACCATTGAAAAAGTCATTTTTCACACCTGCTTCATACTGATCGATGATGGAGGGAGCCAAGGGTTGATAATTTACATCGTATCCCGAATTCGATGTAAAGTTATTTGCATAGGTAACGTAGACACTCGATGAGCGGATCGGCTGATAGATCAATCCAAATTTAGGTGACCATGCTTTGTCCACTTTTGCGCCGATCGGATTTTTTTGACCATCTAGATTAATAATCTCTTCCGATTGATTCGTCGCATAAGTATACTTTTCCGAATTCGGTGTACGCTGATACGTGTATCGAATACCTGCCAATACTTTAAATTGTTCAGTAACTTCTATTAAGTCCTGAAAAAATGCACCGTAACGGAAGATATCCGTTGTTGTTTTGGTCAATAAATCTGCTTGTGGCATATCTGTCCGAAGTCCATTTCCCGAAACCAAATGCTGCGCAGTTTGTGAGGGATTAAAGACATAAATAGAATCGTAGGTTGTTGTAGGCACATACTTATCAAGCTTCTTATCATAGACTTTAATATTGTTCGATGCATCAATATTATAGGCATACGCATTTGAATGCGATTGATCGGCATCTGCTCCCACCAGGATCTTATGCTTGATGGATCCTGTTTTTACAGTTCCGGTTAGATTCAATTGCTGGTTGGCCGTAAACTCATTTGATTTGGACCGGGTTAAACTCCGCGGAGCAATTCCATTTTTATTCGCTTGAATCCGATCTGATCCATAATAATCACGATCGTATGTTTGGTAACTTGCTATTGCGTTTAAATTCCATGAATCATTAAACTTATGGTTCAAATTGATCTGCCCGTTTGAGGTATTTGTTCTGTTGAAAGCAAAAGGCACATTCATAAAAGTGTTTCTTCCAACTTCATTATTCAACTTTCCATCCACGGTCCCCATTCCAAAGTCCGGAGTAAAATCACTTTTTAAGTAATCGAATGTAAAGTTGAGATCAGTTTTATCGGATATTTTATATAAAACAGAAGGATTTACATAAGTACGTTTTGATGTGACCTGATCCCTAAAGCTACCCGCTTTTTCATAAGTTCCGATAACGCGGAATGCAACCTTATTGGAAATCGGACCATACACATCCACTGTTGGTTTATAGAAGTCATAACTTCCTACGCGCATTGAAGCCTCGCCTCCATAATAAAATTTAGGCTTTTTCGTAACCAGATTTACAACGGCCCCACCAGATACACCGCCATATAACAAAGCAGAACTTCCTTTTAAAATCTCTACAGATTCCAAGGTACTCGCCTCAATCGAACCTCCATTATTGGTTCGCGCACCATTTTTAAATATATTATTCCCGCCTAAGCTATAGCCCCTTGCGTAAAAATTTTCGTTGACCCCACCGCGATTCGCTCCCATCGCGACACCGTTTGCATTTTTTAGCGCATCACTCAGGCGATTAACCTGTTGATCTGCAATAACCTGTTCGTTTATAATTTGTACACTCTGCGGCAAATCCCGATCAATAATACCTGCTTTACCGACATTAACTGTTTTACTGTTATGCGAGTTGTAACCTACCACTTCCACTTGTTCCAATTGAGATTCAGAAATATTCAAAGAAACATTAATGGCTGTCGCCTTTCCATTTTTAACCTCGATAGTACGTTCCTCAGCTCCATTTCCGATACTTTTGATCCGAATAGTATAGGTTCCATCTGGAAGATTAGAAAAATGGAAACTTCCATCACCGGAAGTCGAAGTAGACCTACCTAAAGAAACTATGGTTACTGTAGCCGATTCAATTGGTGCACCATCTTTGGTTTTAACACGGCCATGTATCCCCTTACTCTGCGCCGACGCATCCAAATGAATTGCTCCTACCAATCCCAGACTTAAAACAAGCCCTAGAAAAGTTCTTTTCATGTTAATAAATTGTGAGTTCGTAAAAATTATTTGTCGGCGCAAACATACGATATTATTCCATTGTTTAGAATAGTTTTAAATAAAAACAACTTATAATTATAATAAATGAATGATTCAGCTTGATAGCATCTATGTTGCAAGGATTCATTGTAACTATTTCTATTAATCATAAGGATTTCCTTACATTTATGTCGTAACTAACATCCCAACTAATCAATTCAATGAAAACGCATAAGCTCCTACTCTACGCTTTTATTTTTTTATTCTTTCCCTCATTTTTGCTGGGTCAGCAAACACAGGTTGATCATGATCTCACAGCAATTATGCGTCGGTATAATGCCGTAGGGCTCAGTGTGGTCGTCGTCAAAAACAACAAAATTGAGTATCACAAAAATTATGGTTACAAAAACTTGGAAACCAAAACGGCTCTCGGAGAGAATGATCTCTTTAGAATTGCTTCTATTTCAAAGTCATTCACTGCAACATCATTAATGCAATTAATAGCAGATGGCCGATGCAAGTTAGACGACGACTTCGGGGATTTGATCGGTTTTCCAATCAGAAACCCCAATTATCCAGAAAAAAAAATAACACTCCGGATGATCCTTTCCCATACGTCCAGCGTCAATGATAAAAACGGTTACTTCAACCTAGATGTCATCAATCCATCCAAAAACCCAAATTGGAAAGATTCCTACAATCTTTATGAACCCGGCACACAATACCAATATTGTAATCTCAATTTTAATATGGCTGGTGCCGTTCTCGAGAAACTGACCAATACACGTGTCGACAGCTATATTGTTAACCATATTCTCAAACCGCTCAACTTATATGGTGGTTACTGTATAGACTCCTTGGATCAGAAAAGATTGGTTTCGTTATATGCCTTTGATGAAAAGGGAAATCCCCATGAAGAGCCGAGTGCTTATAATCCACGTCGGGAAGAACTCAATCAATATATCCTGGGCTATAGCACTCCTGTGCTTTCTCCGACAGGTGGAATGAAAATATCTGCATTAGATTTAGCCAGATACATGATGATGCACATGAACTACGGCCATAGTCAGGGAAAAAACATCATCAGTAAAAAATATGCGAAGATTATGCAGACAGCTGTAAATAAAGAATCAGGCTATGGATTAGCGATTATGAACAATGTAAAAATTGTCCCCGGTGTTACCCTGACAGGACATACCGGTTCGGCATATGGACTATATAGTGCCCTGTTTTTCAATCCAAAGAAAAAATATGGATTTATTGTGATAACTAATGGCTGCAATATTCCCGATAGCGATGACTTCAACCCTTTGCTTAAAGACTGCATAGGAGCCTTGTACGATGCATATATCAAATAGGCAACAGCTTACATCAAATAAACAAAAGCCAAACCCATAAAATCCAACCTTGTTGCTGAGGCTTATGGGGAAAACCAGAGGCCCTCCGATCGAATGGACAATAACAAAAAAAAGCTGCAAAATCTGCAGCTTTTTTTTGTTATTTTTACTGTTTCTTGTTTTCTACCCAATTTACAATAGACGGATCCAGCGGATTCGTCGCTGAACGGAAACGATGTACAAGTTTACCGTTCTCATCGATCAAAAACTTTTCAAAGTTCCATTTGATTTCACCTTTAAAATCTGGGTTCTCCTGAGCGGTCAAATACTTAAACAGAGGTGATATTTGATCTCCTTTCACATCGACCTTTTCGGCCATTAGAAAATCAACACCATAATTTTGTTCACAAAACTCTTGAATCTGCGCATTTGAACCCGGTTCCTGTTGTCCAAAATTATTTGCCGGAAAGCCAATAATGACGAGCTTATTGCCAAAGGTTTTGTGCAATTCCTCCAGATCTTTGTACTGTTTTGTGAAACCGCATTTTGAGGCAGTATTCACGATCAATATTTTCTTTCCCTTGAAATCGGACATTTTCACTTCTTGCCCATCAAGTGTCGTAAACTTAAAATCATAAAAATTGGGATTGCCAAATAACATTGACATATACACCATAATAGTTGCAATAATCATATTTAATTATTTTAAAGACTTAACAATGAATTACTCTCTCTTTCCAGTACCGCATCAAAAAGCTCGTTGATAGGAGATTTTAAAATGGTACCTACCTTTATCTGATGTGTTTCACAGACTTCCCGTAAAATTAAATCAAAACTATAAGCAATCGAACCTACAAAGTGACAGGCATATTTATTATAGTCCGGATAGGTCAAAATCGAAGCTTGAACAAATTCTTCGAATCCACTCTTTACCAGATCAATAATAAAGGGATGGGTAATGTTATCGGACATGAACGGCGCAAACGATGCTAAGAAAGCATTGGGACGTTCTTTTTGATAAACATTTTTGATGACGATCTCTTTATTGATTCTGTATTTGTTCGCAAATTTTTCGTTCAGATCTTTCGGCATACGGCCATATAGAAAAAGTCTAACAAGATTTTTTCCAAAATATGCCCCCGAGCCCTCATCACCTAATACATAGCCATTTCCATTATGCGACGGCATCAGCTCCTCTCCGTCAAAAAAACTCAAATCAGACCCCGTCCCTAATGTCGCTACATAACCTTTTTTATTACCACAGGTTGCTAAGGCACTACCAAAAAGATCATTCTCAACAGAAATGTAAGCATTTTCGAATAAGGGTGTCAATGCATTTGAAACCATTTCCCGACGATCAGGCGTAATGCATCCTGCACCAAAAAAATACAACTCAGTAACTTCATCGGCGTAGGGAATAATCTCGGGTATCTCCTTAATAACACGTGTGATTTCCTTTTCATTCACAAAAAAAGGATTGAGTCCATTTGTACTGAATGAGATAGGCGCACTATCTGGCAATTCCAACTTCCAATCCGACTTTGAAGAGCCGCTATCAACAACTAAGATCATACAAATTCTTGATTATTTTCCCCCTATAAACTACTGTATCAAACTTAGCAAAAATTCTGATAAAAAACAGATTTTTTGCTTCATCTCCCCAGCCCAATAAAATCCGGTATTTCATCCAAAGCAGCAATTATGCCTATCGATTTATACCACATTTCTTAAATAAATTTGTGTATATTGGAGGGTACCATTAGCGTGCTCCGTCATTGTTCTTTTTTCGCCAAAAGAACAATGACGGAGCACGCTGATTCATAATTGTAGAACCAACAATCTATTTTTTTGTTTGGTTAAGCGTACGATACTTTTAATTTTGTAAGCTCATACTAAAATCATCTTTCATGGACAGTGACCATTTCAATATACCCGAAATACATTTTGAGGTATCATTTTCAGAAGCACAAGCTCATTATATCGAAGTAAAAATGAGCATCGCAAAGCTCAACCAGCCTTATGTCGATCTAAAAATGCCCGTATGGTCTCCTGGATCTTATTTAATTCGTGAATATGCTAAAAACGTAGAACGATTTCGATCATTTGACAAAACAGGAAATACAATTGCCTACCAGAAAATTTCAAAGAACACCTGGCGAATACCCACAGAATCTTTGGATCAGATCGAAGTCATCTACGCGGTATACGGTTTTGAAGTTTCTGTGCGCACCAACTTTTTCGATAGTGACCATGCTTTCATTGTGCCTACGGCAACTTTCTTTCATATCGATGGCCGTATAGACAATCCTTCGACGGTCAGCATAGTACTAAAAGATTCGTGGGCAAGTATATCAACTGGACTCGAACAAATTGAAGAACGTAAGTTTTATGCGCCAAATTTTGACGTATTATACGATACGCCCATCGAAGCTGGTAATCAGGATGTCTGGAAATTCCAAGCTGCCGGTGTCGAACATGAATGCGCTATGGTCGGAGGTGGAAGCTATGATAAAGAACGCCTGAAGAAAGATATCACACGTATCGTCGAAGAGGAAACCCGCATCTGGGGTTCGAACCCCAATGAGCGATATGTCATTATTACCCACAACTACCAATCTGGAGGTGGAGGTCTAGAACATCTCAATTCAACAGTATTGGGAGCCTCGAGAAATGCCTATCTAAATGAGACAAGCTACAAAAACTATCTGAGTCTCGTTGCACATGAGTATTTTCACCTATGGAATGTGAAACGCTTACGTCCAAAAGCATTAGGACCGTTTAATTACGATGCCGAAAACTATACCACAGGCCTCTGGATCATGGAAGGATTCACTTCGTACTATGATAATTTAATTATTAAACGCTGTGGATTCTATGATGAAAAAGAGTATCTCGCTTTACTAGCCAACGATTTCAACATTGTATTAAACCGTCCTGGGCATACGATACAGTCTGCTGCCGCCTCAAGTTTCGATACCTGGATTAAATATTATCGGCCTGATGAAAACTCGATGAATTCAGGAATTTCCTATTACAACAAAGGTGCAATGCTGACAGCATTGTTGGATATTAAAATTATTGCCGCTACAGAAGGTAGGCTAAAATTGGATGATGTTATCCGCGAGGCTTATGAGGAGTTCTACCTAAAACTTGATCGTGGATTTGAAGAAAACGAATTGAGAAGCCTTGCTGAACGTATCGCAGGCACTTCGCTGGACGATATTTTCAATGCTGCCCATCAGGACGGAGAACTGGAATACAACGATTATTTTAATCTAGTCGGTTATGAAATTGTTGATACCAATGTTAATAACAACACGTTGACACTAGGCATTACAACAAACAAAGTGGATGGGTTAATTTCGGTAGCGACAGTGGAAAAAGATTCTGGTGCGTATGATGCCGGATTAAGTGTAAAAGACGAATTGATTGCAATTAATAATAACAGGCTCGATGTTAAGGACAAGGAAATTGATTTCATTGTTCAACATGCCAAAGAGGGGGAAACATTAAACTTTCTGGTGGCACGAGATGGTTTAGTACGAGAAATCCCGGTTCAAATCAGAAAGAGCAATAAAAAGATATACGAAATCCGTCCGCTCAAAGAACAAACTTTTCTACAGGAATTGCTAGGTAAAATCTGGATGGCTTAACACGGAAATATTATCATTAAAAAAGAATAGCGGGAAATCCCGCTATTCTTTTTTAAAATTTATATCTTACCGAAAAACCGATCGGATCAAATAATTTGATACTGGATTCGTTTAGAAAATCGAAATAAGGTTTTACATCCAATGAGATTTGAAACGGTGCCTGCGGAATATTATATTCAATACCTACGATACCGTCAATACTCAGATTAAGCTGTGAATCAAACGAATGACGCTGACCATCTATAATTTTGTCTTTCTCCTTATAAGAACCGATACTGCCACCAAAACCATAATACCAATTAAACCCAGCAGTCAATGGTTTATAGATTTCATATAAGCCCACAACGCGGAAACGGCGAAAATCAGAATTGCTCTGAATACTCATAATACCTTCCAATGCATGGTCCGAGTTAAGCGTGTGACGATATGTAATTCCCTGAGCAGACCCGAATCGTCCACCAATAGCACCCCTATTGTCCAACTGAGCCATAGCTCTATTGGATAATGCTCCAAACATCAGCATTCCACCGACAGCCAAAAATATTTTTTTCATAAAAATCGTACGCTTTTTTTTGCTTTACATTTTTCCAAACATAGATAAATTGCTTTTTATATGCAATATAATTGCAGTGCACATAAAAAACTATTTACCAGAACTTCCCCTACGAAGGACCTTTTCAATAGGGTAAATATCCATTACAGCTATAACGAAACAATGTTTAATTTGTTATGACAATAATCCCAAATTATCCAACTTTATTTCTGTATATTTAGGTCAATACAGCATGTAGTAGTAACCAAATAAACTCAAGTGATATGGGCAGAATTTTTGACTTTATAACCTTATATAAAGAAAAATACGCAAAGGACATCATGGTGGCAGGGCGAGATGGAAATGGCCAGTGGAAGACGTATTCGACCAAAGAATACACAGACGCAATTGACACCTTAAGCAGGGCGTTACTGAAACTAGGTCTCAAAAAAGGTGATCGGGTAGGGATCATGTCCGGCAACAGACCCGAGTGGAATTTAGTTGATTTTGCCTGCAATCAAATCGGTCTTGCAACTGTACCCCTCTATCCCACTTTATCCGCACAGGATCTTTCGTTTATTGTAAATGACTCGGATGTCAACGTACTATTTGTCAGCAACAGAGAATTGACGGACCGTATTGAACAAGCCATCAAGGAGCACGGTATACATCCGCAACTGTATACATTTGATACCATTGAAAATTATACGCAGCTAAAAACATTCATCGAAACAGCAAAAGATGACACAACCGACCTCGCTCCACTTCGAGAGGCTGTTACAGAAGATGATCTATTGACACTGATCTACACTTCAGGTACCACAGGACGACCTAAAGGCGTATACCTGTCCCACAAAAACGTATACAGCAACGTCTTGGCATGCAATCATCTCATCCGATCGGATTTCAAAACGGCACTTAGCTTTCTTCCGCTATGCCATATTTTTGAACGCATGGTGGTATATATGTACTATTCGAAAGGAATCCAGATCTATTTTTCCGAGACCTTAGACAATGTTGTTGCCGATATCAACGATGTCAAACCGGATGTATTCACCACCGTACCCCGTGTCCTGGAGAAAGTATACGATAAGATTATTGAAAAAGGGAAAGCCTTAACTGGATTAAAAAAGAAAATTTTCTTCTGGGCTGTTGATCTTGGCTTGAAATTTCAAGAACCGGAGCACAATGGATCGCTTTACAATCTAAAACTTGCGATCGCTAGAAAACTGATATTTTCGAAATGGCAAGAAGCTCTTGGCGGAAATATTAAGATCATTGTATCCGGTGGAGCAGCTCTTCAAGAGCGTTTAGCGCGTGTATTCTGGGCCGCTGGACTTAAAGTACTTGAAGGGTATGGCCTGACTGAAACATCTCCGGTTATTGCTGTAAACTCCTACTTACCCAATGGGTTGAAATTTGGGACTGTAGGCAAACCCCTGAAAAACTTAGAAGTTAAAATTGCTTCAGATGGTGAGATTCTTGTCAAGGGCCCTAGTATCACGACAGGCTATTATAAAAATGAAGAAGCCACAAAAGAAGCTTTTGACGATAATGGTTTTTTCAAGACGGGCGATATTGGAGAAATTACATCCGATGGTTTCCTAAAAATAACCGATCGAAAAAAGGAAATGTTTAAGACTGCAGGTGGTAAATATATCGCGCCCCAATCCATTGAAAACAAACTCATGGAGTCTACATTAATCGGACAAGTCATGGTTTTTGGAGAAAATAGAAAATTTCCCGGAGCCTTGATCGTTCCTGCATTTGATGTGCTGTCCAAATGGGCAAACCAAAAAGGTATTACCAGTGGTTCAAACGAAGAAATCATCAAAAATCCGGAAGTAATCCAAAAATATCAAGAAGAAATTAACCGATTATCTACTAACTTTGGACATTGGGAAATTGTCAAGAAATTTATTCTTCTTCCAAAGGAATGGACAATCAACGACGGTCAATTGACGCCAAAATTGAGTCTAAAACGAAAAATTATTTTAAAAGAGAACGAAGGAGCAATCGACAAATTGTATCAGGAACAAAACCAAGAGTAACAATTTGCACGATTATTGGAGCTGATCATCTTATTATGAAGCACGTTACACTACGAGATTTATTTACACTCGCCTACTGGAAAAACATTTGGCATGTCTTAATTGATGCCTTTAATGGATTCAATGATGACAAATGTATGAAGAAGAGTGCTTCATTGGCTTATTATACCGTCTTCTCCATCGGCCCACTTCTTATGATTGTTATCTGGTGTATTGGATTTTTCTATGGAGAACATCTTCAAAGTGGATCTTCAGCGCAAGATCAGGTGCTGGAGGAAGTCATGGTTCTTTTTGGTCAGGATGTGACCACACAGATCCAGTCCTATCTTCAGAAGATAACTTTCGAGAATAAATCTAATATGGGGATCACGATAGGTATCGTTACATTGATTCTGTCGTCCACAACCTTATTCGTTGATATACAGGATTCAATAAACAATATCTGGAAAGTAAAACCGAAACCAAAAAAGGGATGGCTAAAATTAATCATCAACAGGCTGATTTCTTTTTCCATCGTGATTGCCCTTGGTTTTTTGCTAATTGCCTCACTCATGATCAACGGAGTTATCGTTGCTGTGACCAATTTAGTCATGACTTATTTTCCTTTTATTCCGATTGCACTCATTTCATGGGTCAATACGGGCATCACATTTTCGGTCATTGTCATTTTATTTGGCTTTATCTTTTCCTTCCTTCCGGATGCTAAAGTAAAATTCAGAGACATGCTTGGTGGAGCTATCTTTACAGGCTTACTTTTTATGTTAGGCCGGTACGTCATTTCAATCTATCTGAATCTTTCCTCCACAGCCAGCTTTTACGGAGCTGCGGGATCAATAATTGTTATGTTATTATGGATCTACTATTCGGCTGCAATATTGTATTTTGGCGCAGAATTCACCAAATTTTATGCGATCAAATTTGGTGCAGGCATTATTCCGTCCACATTTGCAGTAGCGGTTGAACAAACGGAAAAAGTTAAAAAAACGGGTAGCGATGCCGAAGCACATGTTGGAGAAACTATTCAGGTCTTAAAATAAGCCGTCTATTTTTTTTCTTTTTTACCGCTAATGGAACCATCGATGCCAATGACATTGATGACTTTATCCCCAATTTGCGTAATATCGGATTTTAATCCCACCATAACGGTAAAAATATTCACAGGAGTATCCTGTATCTTCCTAAAATTATGGAGATAACCAAGCTCAAGACCTAAAAAGAAACCGTTAAATTTATAATCTGCCCCTGCACCTATTTTGCTGGAGAAATTCAGGTGATTTTTATTTTCCATCTTAATAAGCTTTTGGTCTGCGAGCACATTTGCCCTTGGCTCACTCGTCAATCCTACACCAGGGCCTACAAAACCATAGATATTCAATAATCGCATCTGCTTCCTAATGCCCCCCGAAAATGAAAGGGTATAGAAATTGGTATTTGCATCTTCGATACGATACTCAAAATTCGGATCGACCAATCGCTGCTTATACTTGAATGAAAGTGTATAAAGTGTGGGGGATACGAAAAACATTGGATTTTTCAGGGAGATATCCAAACCAATACTACCAGAAAACTTTGGCGAAAGTATATCTTTGGTTTTTCCGATCGGAAAGCCCATTCCCGTTGTTCCCCAATAGTAAACTTTTCGATAATGTATCGTATCAACACCGCCCTGAGCCCGCGCGAAAGTCCAACACAAAGAAAAAAGAAGAAAAGTAAAAAAGAAATGTTTCATTTAAATGCGTTCAATATTGAATAACAACAATATTAAACGCATTTTGTTCAGAAAAACCGTCAGGCTACAGGTAACTTTTTGATTGTGGTCCTTGATTGAATAGTAAATCGATAATGCTTAAATCGGGATAAAATCCATTTTTATCAGAAAAAACCTGATAATATTCTTTTGGATCACGCAATACACTTTCTTTTTTAGGATGGATCAGGTTACGGAAATCGATCATTTCCGAAGGCGCAGCAACATATTCTTCTGTAAACCCTACTGTTCGTTTAAGTTTGATCGATTTTAGAATGAGTTCTAATTGAGCAACATTAAAGTCTACCAAATACGCAAACTTTTCCTCATAGAACCGTATAAAATCATCTTCATAATATTCAAAATATGCAGAGCTACGGTAAGCTGTCTGGATACTTAGCCAGTGTAAACGCTGCCAGTCAAACTCATAACTTATCCGAATATCTTTCATAGGAACACGTTCTTTATTGCCATGTTGAATGGGTACGATCAAATCCTGCACACCATTTGCTGAAGCAATACGGGCCCGCGTACGATAACTCTGCTTTTGAAAATGCTCATATTTTTCGATGATCAAAGGAAGATTATGCTCTTGTATCGTATGAAAATAGGATATTGGTGGAAGATAACATGCCGGAAGTAATAACTGCGATTCCATAAAAACTGATGATTTTTGTTATAAGTGACGCAAAAATAACTTAAATTAAGGATATTTGTAAAGAACACTGGGAATTTTAGCTATAGCATGAAACAAAAAGCGTTAAACGCATTAATCTATATCATCTCTCTTCTCCCCTATTGGTTTCTATATTTGATCTCCGATGGGCTTTATTACATACTCTACTATATTATTGGATATAGGAAGAATATTGTATTTCAAAACTTAAAGAATGCTTTTCCAGAAAAAACGGATAAAGAACGTCTGGTGATTGCCAAAAAGTTTTATCGTTTTTTCCCGGATCTCCTTGTCGAATCGATCAAATTGAAAACGATTACTGCTGAGGAAGTCAAGAAAAAGATGACTTTGGAAGATGTAGAAGAATTGACGAAACACCTCGAAGCGGGCAAAAACGTGATCGGGGTAACCTCACATTATGCCAATTGGGAGCTGGGTATTCACCGTTTGAGCTTAATTACAAACTTCCCTACGCTGATTGTATACAAACCACTCAATAACAAAGATATTGACACAGTGTACAATGATATGCGAGGAAGGTTTGGCGCCGAAATGGTACCAATGAAACAAATACTCCGTCATATCGTAAAGTTGAAAGGCCAGCCCAATATCAGTATACTCGTTGCCGATCAAACACCGCTGTATTCGGATTCCGATTATTTTATTAATTGGCTAAATCAGGAAACATTGGTCTATACAGGAGCTGAAAGACTGTCTAGAATAAGTAAAGCACCTGTGGTCTATTGCTATATCGGAAGAAAGCCCAAAAGAGGGCAATATTTCTGTAAATTCGTTACTTTAATCGAAGATCCAAGTGGTTTTGGAGAGCATGAAATTACCGATATACACAATCAATTTGCTGAACAGCTTATTCGTGAAAACCCAGAATATTGGTTATGGTCACATAATCGCTGGAAAAGAAAACGTAGAAAATGAGTAAATTACCAAAAGTAGCTGTCGTTATCCTCAATTGGAATGGCCGATTTTTCCTGGAAAAATTTTTACCATCCGTATATAACAGTTCGTATCCGAATGTCGAATTTGTCATTGGAGACAATGCCTCCGATGATGATTCAATTTCATTTGTGAAACAATACTATCCGACGATTACTATCCTTGAAAATGACAAAAACTATGGCTTCGCAGGAGGTTATAACAAAATACTGCAGCGTGTAGATGCTGATTACTATGTACTCCTCAATTCGGATGTTGAAGTGAGCCAAAACTGGATTGAGCCAGTGATTGAATACTTGGAACAAAACCCTTCCCTGGCAGCAGCACAGCCCAAAATACGTTCATTTCATAACAAGCAGAAGTTCGAACATGCCGGAGCGGCCGGTGGCTATCTGGATTACTTTGGCTTTCCTTTCTGTAAAGGTAGAATACTACATGAAGTAGAAGATGATGCGGGACAGTACGATAATGAATCCGAGATTTTCTGGGCATCTGGAGCTGCACTTTTTATTCGCTCTGACGCCTGGAAGGAGGCAGATGGTCTTGACGAAGATTTCTTTGCTCATATGGAGGAAATCGATCTATGTTGGCGACTAAAGAAAATGGGCTATGGCATAGGCTATTGTCCGAAATCTATTGTTTATCATGTTGGTGGGGGAACCCTCAATGCAAGTAATCCCAAAAAGACTTACCTCAATTTTAGGAATAACATGGTCATGCTGCAAAAAAACCTGCCGCTAGGCAAAGCCATATGGATTATTTTCATCAGGCTTTGGTTTGACTTTGCAGCCCTTGCTAAGTTTCTGATCGACAGGAAACCCAAGGATGCTTGGGCAATCAGTCGTGCACATCAGTATTTCTTCTTGAATATTTTCAAAAATGCTAAAAAACGAAAAAAATACAAGGTGAAAGAAAATACAAAAGGACAGTACACAAAATCAATTATCATTGATTTTTACACAAATAACAAACATAAATTTTCTCAGCTAAATCCAGAGGATTTCAAATAGCGTATTATTTCCCTGTAACATAAAATGCAGAAAAACGCATTTTCAAAATAAAGCAGTCATTACGACAAGATTCTTTATTTATTTTATTTAAACGTACTTTTTATTTGTAATTTTGCAAAATGTTGGTGATGGATATTGAAAAAAAGATAAAAGACTTAACGGCAGAGCTCAACCATTATAACTATCAATACTATGTATTGGCGAACAGTGTTATTTCGGACTACGACTTCGACCTTAAATTAAAGGAACTCGAAGCGCTGGAAGCTCAATATCCCAACTTTGCCGACCCCAACTCCCCTACACAGCGTGTTGGTGGAGACATTACCTCCCGATTTCAAACGGAAAAGCACCGCTGGCCAATGCTCTCATTGGGCAACACATACAATCAGGAGGAATTACTTGACTTCGACCAGCGAATCCGCAAAATCATCGGCGATCAGTTCGAATATGTTTGTGAATTAAAATTTGACGGTTTATCCATCAGCTTGACTTATGAAAATGGCTTACTAAGTAAAGCCGTTACGCGCGGTGATGGTACACAAGGCGATGTTGTCACAAACAATGTTAAAACCATTCGTTCTATCCCGATCAAACTCAAAGAAGGAGATTATCCAGATCAATTCGAAATACGAGGTGAAATATTCATGCACAAATCAGCTTTTCTCCGCCTAAATAAGGAACGAGCCGATAATGAGGAGCAAACCTATGCCAACCCAAGAAATTTCGCTTCTGGAACCATCAAACTCCAAGACTCTGCTGAAGTTGCAAAACGCCCATTGGACTGTTTCCTTTACTTTTTGTACTGCGACAACAGAACAAATCTATTTCACGACCATTGGAATAGCTTAAACCATGTCAAAGACTGGGGATTTCACGTCAGCGAGCATAGCAGAAAATGCAGCACGTTAAACGATGTTTTTGCATTTATTGACTACTGGGATGTCGAACGTCATAACCTAGGTTATGAAATTGATGGAATTGTTATTAAAGTAAATGATTACGCACAGCAGGAGGAACTTGGCTTTACTGCCAAAAATCCACGTTGGGCAATATCCTATAAATTCAAAGCAGAGCGTGTAGAAACCACATTGAACTCGATTAGTTATCAAGTTGGACGTACCGGCGCTGTTACACCTGTTGCCAATCTTCAACCTGTACAACTGGCAGGTACAACGGTAAAACGCGCTTCCTTACACAATGCAAATGAAATCGCACGTCTCGACCTACACGAAGATGACACTGTCTTTGTAGAAAAGGGGGGCGAAATTATACCTAAAATAATTGGGGTAAACCTTGAGAAAAGATTAGCAGGATCGACAAGTTTTGTCTACCCCACATCTTGCCCGGAATGCGACACAGCACTTATACGACAAGAAGGGGAAGCCGTACACTACTGCCCTAATGAAACTGGATGCCCGCCACAAATTGTTGGCAAAATGCAGCATTTTATCGGACGAAAAATGATGGACATCGAAGGAATGGGAGACGAAACCGTGGATACTTTCTTCAAGAAAGGTTTGTTACGCAATATCGTTGACATCTATGGCCTAAAAGACCATCAAGATGACCTGCAACAACTGGAACGTTTCGGTCAAAAATCAATCGATAACATGCTCAACGGCATCGAAAAATCCAAAGAAAAACCTTTTGAAAAAGTCTTATTTTCGCTTGGAATACGTCATGTCGGCGAGACGATTGCAAAAAAATTAGCCCAGCATTTCAAAAATATTGATGCACTCGCGCAAGCCTCGACAGAGGAAATCGAAGGAGTACAAGACATTGGACGCCGTATTGCGGAGAGTGTCAAAGAATACTTAGACAATCCAATTCATCAACAACAGATTGTTGCACTGAGAAATTATGGCTTAAATTTCGAAATTGAGGAAAAGGAGATCATCCTTGCGAGCAATTCACTTGAAGGGAAAACCTTCCTGATTTCCGGTGTATTTGCAGACCATTCACGTGAAGAGCTAGCAGCAGTAATTGAAAGCAATGGCGGAAAGATGTTATCTTCCATTTCTGCCAAATTAAGCTACCTCGTAGCGGGAGATAAAATGGGACCGTCCAAACTGGCGAAGGCAGAAAAATTGGGCATCCCGATGATTAATGATAAAGAACTATTTGAGCTCATTAATCCCAAGTAAGTTTTTTTAATTAAATTTATATAAATACAAAAACAAGATGAACGAGCTTCACGGCGCAGGAGTAGCATTAGTCACTCCTTTTAACTCAGATGAATCTGTTGATTTCGAAGCATTAGGTCAGCTAATTGACTTGCAAATCAACGAAGGTATGGATTATTTGGTTTCTTTAGGTACAACTGGAGAAGTTGCCACTTTAACCAATGATGAACGAAAGCGTATCTGGGATTTTACTGTCAAGCGCGTGAACGGTAGACTTCCTTTGGTTGCTGGAATTGGTGGTAATAATACTGCCGAAATTGTGGAACAAATTAAGAACTTTGATCCAACAGGCTTCTGTGCAATTTTATCCGTATCTCCTTATTATAACAAACCAACACAAGAAGGCATTTACCAGCATTACAAGGCTGTTTCAAACGCCTCTCCACTTCCGGTTATTTTATACAATGTGCCTGGGCGTACGGGCAGCAATATAACAGCACAGACAACATTACGACTGGCCAATGATTTTTCCAATATCGTAGCCATCAAAGAAGCTTCTGGAAATTTTGCGCAATTCAGCGAAATTCTACGGGATAAACCTACAGGATTTCTATTGATCTCCGGAGATGATCCGGTTACCTTGCCGATGATGTCTCTTGGAGCTGCTGGTATCATTTCAGTGATTGGAAACGCATTACCGAAAAAGGTCGCCACATTAGCTAAGTTATGCGCTGAAGGCAATTATGCGGAAGCTAGATCGATCCATAATGAACTCCTTGACATTACAGATCTGTGTTTTATTGAGGGAAACCCTGCTGGTGTAAAATATATTTTACAGGAATTGGGGATCGGAAAAGATCAATTACGACTTCCTTTAGTCCCTGTTAGCGAGAAAATACAGACAGCTATCAAAGAAGCATTAAAGAAATTGAACTAAAATATAGCCTAGTTCGGTTGAGAAAAGTTTAGATCCCTCCAAAGGATCTAAACTTTTTTATTTCAAAGCTTTGCAACATAACAATATAATAACTACCTTTGCACTTCCACAAAAGTGGAATTTTAAATAACAAAATTAATTAACACAATGCAACAGTACGAATCTGTAATCGTTCTTACCCCGTTGCTTTCTGATGATGCTGCGAAAGAAGTAATCGCAAAATTCAAAAACATCTTAACAGAAGGCGGAGCCGAGATTGTCGCTGAAGACAATTGGGGTTTGAAAAAATTAGCGTATCCAATCCAGAAAAAAACTACTGGATTTTATCACTTAACTGAATTCAAGGCTCCAGGTGAATTAATCAATAAATTAGAGGTTGAATACAAACGTGATGAGCGCATTATGCGTTTCTTGACTGTAAGCTTAGACAAACATGCTAAAGCATACAACGAGAAAAAACGTAGCGGTGCATTCAACAAAAAAGCTGAAACTAAAACTGAGGAGGGCGCAAACTAATGGCTAACGAAAATATCCAATACGTAACTGCTCCTAAAGTAGAGGACAACCGTAAAAAATACTGTCGTTTCAAAAAGAATGGTATCAAATATATCGATTATAAAGATGCTAACTTCTTGATGAAATTTGTAAATGATCAAGGTAAAATCTTACCTCGTCGTTTAACTGGTACATCTTTGAAATTTCAACGTAAAGTAGCTCAAGCTGTTAAACGTGCTCGTCACATCGGCTTATTACCTTACTTAGCTGATGCAATTAAATAAGGAGGACGATAGAAAATGGAAGTAATTTTAAAACAAGATATCAAAGGCTTAGGTGAGCAAAACGATATCGTTAATGTAAAGCCAGGTTTCGGTCGTAACTACTTAATCCCGCAAGGATTTGCTATCCAAGCGACTGAATCTGCAAAGAAAGTTTTAGCTGAGAACATCAAACAAGCTCAGTTCAAACAAGAAAAAATCAAAAAAGACGCTACTGAATTAGCTGGTAAATTGGAAGCTATCAAACTTTCAATCGGTGCTAAAGCAGGTGAATCTGGTAAAATCTTTGGTAAAGTAAACAGCATTCAAATTGCTGATGCGTTGAAAGCAAAAGGTTTTGATGTAGATCGTCGTCGTATCACTTTCGAAGTAGAACCTAAAGAATTAGGTGAATACATCGCAAACTTAAACTTACACAAAGAAGTGAAAGTTCAAGTTCCTTTCGAAGTAATTGCTGAATAATTCAGTTTATTTAGTCAATAATAAAAAGCGGCTATCCTTTCGGATAGCCGCTTTTGTTTTTACCCATACTTTAGCCAAAAAAAACTCGCGTTACGGAGAGCAACGCGAGGCATAATCTAGGGTATTTGAAAGGGAAAATCTTTGTCAATTTCTATTTTTTTTCAAAAAAACAACTCCTAAATCATCGAGTCAAAAAAAATAATATCAAAACCGAAAGATCGAAACAAATTCTTTTCGAAAACCAATTTCAATACTCAAAAGAAGTAAAAAATATTGATTTTTGCAAATAAAATTGATTTTTTATCAAAAAATAAACATAAACACACGAAAACTAACAATAAAATCACATTAAAACACAAAAACACTAAAAATACTACACATTACACTATTAAAAACAAAATAAACACACGAAAACACACTAAAAAAAATAAAATACAGATATAAAACATTAAAAAATCGAAATAAAATCAAAAAAAACGAAAGTTTTAAAACAAAAAAAGCCTGAAATAGAATATTTCAGGCTTTTTTTTGTTATTTAGCTAAGTTATGCTAATTGTTTTTCTAATTTCTCGTTCAATACTGATTTTGGAACAGCTCCAATTTGTTTATCAACAATTTCTCCATTTTTAAAGAACAATAGAGCTGGAATATTACGAATGCCATAACGAACAGAAATCTCTGGATTTTCATCCACATTTACTTTTCCTACAACAGCTTTACCTTCATAATCCTTAGCCAGTTCTTCAACCACAGGACCTACCATACGGCAAGGACCACACCATTCTGCCCAAAAATCAATTAATACTGGTTTGTCTGCTTTTAAGACAACTTCTTCAAAGTTGCTATCTGTAATTTCTAATGCCATAATCTTTTAATTTTATAAACCGAAGTTATATCTTTAATACTATTTAATTGCTAAAATCAATAAACAAAGATAGCAACAACTACCAATGTATTTGTAATCTTAATTACACAAATTCCAATCCAAACTAATTCAATCGGTAATTTATCCCTTCAAACTTATCTATACAGTCCAAAAATTCATTTGTTAGGTTTATTTTCAGACTTTTAGCTGGCATTTCGACAGATATTTCATCTTGGGGATCCCAAATTTTAAACTTTAATTGACAATTTGGCACAACCCCCTCAATCTCATTTTGCGCCAGTATATCTTTGATTCCGTCAAGAAATGCTTCATTCAACTTAGGTAAAGGAATATTGATCGTAAAACTCTTCGCCATCTTCTCACGAAGATCCGAAAGTAACTGTACACTACGCAGCTCAAAGCCCCAATTTCCAACCTGCCTGAAACGCTCCTGCACCAAACCCCGCAATTGCACAAAATAGCCTTCTTGCAAATACCCCTTTAACTTGACGTACTCTTCGCCAAAAACTGCCATATCATAAGAATCACTATAATCTTCTATGATAAACGACGCAAAAGGCTTACCAGTCTTCGTTAATCGATGGTTTGCCGATGCGATAATACCACCAATCACCAATTCTTTATTCTTGATTCGATTAAACTCAAGCAAAGTCTCTTCATCGACCTCTGCCGCCTTAACTTTGTTGATCAATGCCAAATCTGAAACCGAATTCTGACAAAAATGCTCAATCTCAAACCGGTATGTATCTAAGGGGTGACTGGTCAAATAAATACCGATAACATCTTTTTCATATTTAAGCTTTTCAATCAATCCCCATTGCGGACAGGGTGCCAAAACAGGTTCCGGCAATTCTGCAGCACCACCTACACCGAACAAACTCGCCTGGGCTGAACTTTCATTTTCTTTAAAACGCTGTCCGAATCGTATCGCCTTTTCCATTCCTGTAGAACTTTCATCCGAATGAAAATACTGTGCACGATGCGTATTATCGAAACTATCAAAACCACCAGCATAAGCCAGACTTTCGAAAGCTTTCTTGTTGACCGCACGAAGATCAATCCGTTTGGCCATATCGAAAACAGACTTATACAATCCTGATTGTCGAGTTTGCACGATAGCATCTACTGCTCCTGCCCCGACACCTTTAACTGCACCAATCCCAAAACGAATAGCTCCAGATTCATTTACTGTAAACTTATAATAGGATTCATTCACATCAGGACCAAGTACCTCTAGTCCCATACGCTTACATTCCTCCATAAAGAATGTCACCTGCTTGATGTCATTCATATTGTTAGAAAGTACCGCAGCCATATATTCCGCTGGAAAATGCGCTTTCAAATAGGCTGTTTGATAAGCAACCCAAGCATAACAGGTAGAATGGGATTTATTAAATGCATAACTTGCAAAAGCCTCCCAGTCGGTCCAGATCTTCTCCAAAACTTTTGCATTATGTCCTTTCTCCTCTGCCTGTGAAACAAACTTAGGCTTCATCTTATCCAGTACCGCCTTTTGCTTCTTACCCATGGCCTTACGCAAAACGTCGGCATCACCTTTCGAAAATCCAGCTAACTTTTGAGACAAAAGCATTACCTGCTCCTGGTATACCGTGATTCCATACGTTTCTTTCAAATATTCCTCACAGGCATCCAAATCGTAAACAATAGGATCTATACCATGCTTACGCTTAATAAAACTTGGAATATACTCTATTGGACCCGGGCGATAAAGTGCATTCATCGCAATCAAATCGGCAAATACCGTCGGCTTAAGGTCTCGCATGTACTTCTGCATTCCAGGAGATTCATACTGAAACACCCCGATGGTCTCCCCACGTTGAAAGAGCTCATAAGTAAGCTCATCGTCGATCGGAAATTGATCCGGATCCAACACAATACCATGGCTTAATTTGACATTTTCGACTGTATCTTTAATCAGTGTCAGTGTCTTTAAACCCAAAAAGTCCATTTTCAGCAAACCGGCACTTTCAACAACGTGGTTATCGAACTGCGTCACATAAAGATCCGAGTCTTTTGCCAAAGAAACAGGAACGAAATTAGTAATATCGTCTGGCGTAATAATAACACCACAAGCATGGATACCTGTATTTCGGACGGAACCCTCCAAAACCCGAGCCTGTCTGATCGTTTCAGCCTCCAATCCAGCACCATCAGCAATAGATTTCAATCTATTAACAGCTTCAATTTCCTCAGTTCTCAGCTTTTCCTTTAAGCCGGCATCATCTAAAGTAAAAATCTTGGATAATTTAAGATTCGGAATCAGCTTGGCAATCTCATTGGCATCACCCAAAGGTAAGTCCAATACACGCGCTGTATCTTTGATGGATGACTTCGCTGCCATTGTACCATAGGTAATAATCTGGGCAACCTGACTAGCACCATATTTATTGATTACATATTGCATGACACGTCCACGCCCCTCATCATCAAAATCGATATCAATATCGGGCATGGATACACGGTCGGGATTCAAGAAACGCTCGAAAAGCAAGTCATATTTAATCGGATCGATATTGGTAATTCCCAAACAATAGGCCACCGCTGAACCAGCTGCAGATCCCCGTCCTGGCCCCACGGAAACTCCCATATCTCGGGCTGCCGCAATAAAATCTTGAACAATCAAAAAGTAACCCGGATACCCCGTTTTCTCGATGGTAGCCAACTCAAAGTCTAGACGCTCCCGAATATCGTCGGTTATTTCCTCATAACGCTTCCCTGCCCCCACATAACAGAGATGGGCCAGATATTTATTTTCACCACGTTTTCCACCATCTTCAAGATCGGCTTCCACCTGAAATTCTTCGGGTATATCAAATTTAGGCAAAAGGACATCGCGGTTTAACTTAAATATCTCTACCTTATCGACAATCTCCTGAATATTTAGAATCGCTTCAGGCAGATCATTAAACAAAGCCTTCATTTCGTCTGAAGACTTGAAATAATACTCCTGATTCGGCAAACCAAAACGAAACCCTCGTCCCCTACCTTTAGGCGTTGAGAGCTTCTCACCATCTTTCACACACAGCAAAATATCATGTGCATGCGCATCGCCTTTCTTCTCGTAATATGTATTATTGGTCGCAACAACTTTAACCTCATATTTACGGGAAAACTTCAGCAACGTTTGGTTCACACGATCCTCATCTTCCTGACCATGACGCATCAATTCCAGGTAAAAATCATCCCCAAATTGTTCTTTCCACCACAGCAAAGCTTCTTCCGCCTGGCTCTCACCAATATTCAGTATTTTATTCGGGACTTCCCCCTGTAAGTTACCTGACAGCGCAATAACATCTTCTTTGTATTGAAGAATAAGATCTTTATCAATCCGCGGCACATAATAGAAACCTGAGGTATAAGCAAAAGAAGCCAGTTTAGCCAGATTATGGTACCCGCGTTTATTTTTCGCCAATAACACAATCTGATAACCATTATCCTTCCTAGACTTATCTTTATGATTTTCACAAACAAAAAATTCACAACCAACAATTGGCTTTAAAAGCTGACCAGTAGGCTCCTCTCCATTCTCAACTGCCTCCGCATTTTGCGCTTCAACTTCTTTGTTATGGCCTATAACACGAGAAACGAACTCAAAAGCGCCCATCATATTTCCGTGGTCCGTTAATGCAACAGCAGGCATATTATCCTTGACCGCTGCCGAAACTAACTTATCGTACGACATCGTCGACTGCAGGATCGAAAACTGAGAGTGATTATGCAAATGGGCAAATTTTGCACGCTTTAAAGCAGCTAGCACATCCGCGTCAACAACAACTTTAACCTCATCTGGTTCAGATCGCTTTCTAATCTCATCAGAGGCCGCTTTTAAATTGATATGTCGAAGTCCTGTAGTAGGTACAGGGCCTGGATTTTTGGTTTTAAAATCGACAAAGTAGCCCGTATCGACCTGAAGTTCTTCGGCAGTGAATACCTCTCTTCTGACAAGCTCTAGAAAACAACGTGTTGTCGCCTCAACGTCGGCTGTTGCATTATGTGCCTCAGCAAACGGCACCCCAAATAAATAGGAATGCAGCTCGGTCAAATTGGGTAATTTAAAACGTCCACCGCGACCGCCTGGAATTTTCAGGAGTTCAGCTGTTACTTCCGTACAGGTATCCAATACAGGCATATTAGCCATATTGGACGCAACACCATAACGGTAAAATTCACAGCCCATGATATTCAAATCAAAACCAATATTTTGTCCAACAACAAACTTGGCTTTATTCAATGCCACATTGAATTTCTCTAGGACCTCCTGAAGCGGCAATCCCTGTTCTTCTGCCAATGCAGTCGATATGCCGTGTATTTTTTCAGAGTCATAGGGTATATCAAATCCATCTGGCTTAATCAAGAAATCGTGATGTTCGACCAAATTTCCCATCTCATCATGAATCTGCCAAGCCAATTGAATACAGCGAGGCCAATTGTCCGTATCGGTAATTGGTGCGTCCCAACGCTTAGGCAAACCCGTCGTTTCCGTATCGAAAATAATATACATATAATTCTAACCCTCTTTAATACAACACATTAAATGCAAGACAATTTACATTTTTTTGAACTTGAAATTTACGAAATTATTAGAGAAGATTGTGTCAGATTTTTGCGAAAATCCACTAAAGAAAATCTGGCGTTACACGATACCTTGCAGTTGTTTCGCTTTAACAAGAAACAGCATCATAAACTCCGTGATCTTCCTCTTTTTATGCGCCTCGAAAAGTCAATATCAGGCCAAGTCATCAAGCCCTCGAGCTCTTTTTTATCATGTATATCAAAAGATCCAACAGTATACCAATTTCAAATTAATAGCTTTCTTAACACGTACTTCATAGGGACTTTATAGGGACCTCATTCGGACCTCATTCGGATGAATACCTATAATCTTCCTATTAATCCCCTTGTATTTCCGATTTTATTTCCTTCTAATCATGCGGTTGATATTTATTGCTCTCTCCCCAGTGTGGTAAAAATTTTCATCTAAAACCGTAACTTAGCATCTACAGACCGACTGTCTTCCATTTGGGCATACTTATCCTCAATACCATTAAAAACCAGCTAGCCCTATGGGAGATAAAACATCGCAGATTTAATATTGTAATAGTTACACTATCCCAAGTATTTAGTATATTTGATTTTGACCCAAAAACCCATGATTAAAGCTATCTTTTTTGACATCGATGGAACTTTGCTAAGTTTCAAAACACATCAAGTTCCCGAATCTACTCAACAAGCATTTCAATTATTAAAAGAAAAAAACATCAAGGTATTTGTTTCAACAGGAAGGTCCTACAATCAGCTGGGGCATATTCGTTACCTCGATTTTGATGGATATATCACCTTCAATGGCGGGTATTGCGTCACGAAGGAACAGGAAGTCATTTATAAAAATAACATTCCTCAAAAAGACATTCGCTCCTTATTGGATTATGCTAAAAAGCGTGAAGACCTGACTTTTTCATTCATGTCTGAAAAAGAAATTTCCCTGAACCAGGTTACACCGGAGGTATTCCAAATGTACCAGCAGGTCAATGTCCCCACCCCACCAGTTCGGGATTACGAAAAGGATTTTGATCTTGACTCAGTTATGCAGGTCAATGTTTTCATCAATCCTGAAGAAGAAGCTGAATTCATGGAAAATGTGATGCCAAATTCAGTTGCTTCGAGATGGACGCCCGTTTTTGCTGATGTCAATCCGATGGGGCAAAGCAAAAAAATTGGAATAGATGTTTTTTTAGATCATTTCAACTTCAGCTTGGAAGAAACCATGTCATTTGGCGACGGCGGAAATGATATTACCATGCTAGCGCACACCCATATTGGAATTGCTATGGGTAATGCAAATCCCGAGGTAAAGGAAATTGCAGATTATATAACAGACAGCGTTGATGAAAATGGTATCTGGAATGCATTAAAACACTTCAATATCATCTAAAGTTGGATAGTTAAAGTTATTCGAGAAGTATTGCTGTTGCTATTCATCAGCAAATTATGTTTTTCCGGAAAAAGATAGTCCAATCGCTGTCGAAAATCACGTATCAATGTGCTACTAAACTGACTTTCCAGATAATGGTTCACGCGATAGCTAACTTCCAGCATAATCAGTTTGGATGAGCCCGATAATCGGATCCGAACTGGATGAGAAGACATCGTATTATAACCATTTTCAACAGCATGCTGTACCACAGGAAAAAGAATAAGCGGCGGCAACATAATTTCATCCTGAAACTGTAGCTTATTTTCCCATTTGACTGAAAAACCTGCTGGAAGAAAACGCTCAGCCAACTGCAAATATTGGTTCAACAAGTTAAGCTCTACCTGTATAGCCTCAAATCGGTCAACATGAAGCTTAAGCAACTGCTCTTGAAAAGCAAAATAGTCCACTGGATCCGTTTTGTCACGTTGTATAAAATGCCCTATCAAAAAACTGTCCAGCTGACTGTTCCTAAAAGACAACCTATCCGCCAGTGCTAAAAGCTCTTCATTTCTTACACTCTTTTTACCCAAAAAACGATTGATTATACTCGACATTTCTTAAATTGCTGTAGATTAGAAACACAAAAATAAGGAAACATTATGTCAAATATTGCAATAGTTATTGAAGAAAGAGCCGCTGACATAGGCAATTTCTTAGTTGGGCGACTTCTTCCTTTCAGGCAGAAACGTATGGTCGGCCCTTTTATCTTTATCGACCACATGGGACCTGATAACATTGCCGAACCGCACTTTATGGATATTGCTCCACATCCGCATATCGGGTTATCCACATTGACTTATCTATTCGAAGGTAGCATTATGCACCGTGACAGCTTAGGAAATGCCGTGGAGATCAAACCAGGAGCAGTCAATTGGATGACGGCTGGTAAGGGCGTCACACACTCCGAAAGAACTCCCGAACAGCTGAGATCTACCCCGCACGACCTACATGGGCTGCAGATTTGGGTGGCCCTACCAAAAGAACTTGAAAAAATGGACCCTAATTTTGTTCACATAGAAGAACCGCAACTTCCACATTGGACCGAAGACGGTGTATCTTATCGTTTAATTGCAGGTGAAATTAAAAACCATCGTTCCGAGGTTCCCGTATATAGTCCATTATATCTTATTGAAATCAAAGCAGAACAAGATGCGACCATTAAACTGGGCGATCACCTATATGGCGAAAGTGGATTATATATCCTTCATGGAACTGTTCATGCGGAAGGCCAGGAATTCGGTCCAAAACAGATTTTAGTTGCCAAGGATGCAAAACTATGTGAATTCGAAATGAAGGCGGGTACTTCAGTTTACATTTTTGGTGGCGAACCTTTTCCGGAACAACGATATATCGACTGGAACTTCGTCGCTTCAGACATTGAAACTTTAAAAATAGCGCGCGAAAAATGGGAAAACCATGAATTTCCAAAAGTACCTGGAGATGACGGCTATATTCCAATCCCACCTGTAAATCCCACTTTAGGGCAGAAAAAAAATCAATAGCAATATCCTGAACCGATAACAACGTGGACGTATAAATTGAAAAAGTCGCACACGTTGAAAGACACAATAGGGAAAAATAAAAATGCTGGAAATCAGACAACGACTTCCAGCATTTTTACTTAACCGATATGAAAGCCGACTAATGGGCTATCCCGCTCACACCACCGGAAACAACGAGTTTCATGGCATCTGTTGGAGACATATCTAATTTTTTCACCTTATCTGCACTAATAATGACAACCTGCCCTGCAAAAGAGTAGGAATATGGAAAATACACCATAACTTCTTCTTCAAGCCCAATGCTTTTTAAATCATGCTGCGTTAAGAAACCTATCTTTTTCAGACCAAACTCATTCACCGTCACCAGGACAGGTTCATTAAATTTCTTTGCATCACCAACAAAGGCCTCCGTAAAATCTTTAATCGAAGAATATAATGTATTTAAAAGTGGAATCCGCTGGATCTGATGATTAATCCACACTTTAATTGGGTCTGTCACAAAATTTGTAAAAATAAGCCCCGCCAGAACCAATACCAAAATAACGGTCAGAATACCTATTCCTGGAATATACAAGGGGTGCCCCCTATCATCCTCCAAAAAATGTTCAGTTAGATTCAATGCCGAATCAACTGATGCAACAATCCAAACTATTAAAAAAATAGCACCAGCTAGAGGAACCACTACCAGGACACCTCGTATCAAATAATTAATAAATCCTCTGATTAATTTGCTAAACATGAATTGAAAATCAAATATTATTCAAAAATGCAGAATATCCTTTATTATTCATAAAAATATACTCTTTTTACGCGTTGGGAAATACTCGTCAGCAGTTCATAGGGAATCGTCCCTATAGCCTTCGCCGCTGACTTTATATCAGGATAAACGATAACTTCATCTTCCTCTCCAACTTCCACATCCGTTACGTCCAACATACACATATCCATACATATATCACCTATAGTAGGGACTAAAAAACCGTTTATCAACATTTTACCGACACCGTTACCAAAACGCCTATCGTAACCGTCTGCATAACCAATTTTAATTGTCGCAATCTTACTGTCTCTATACAGGACGCCGTGCCTATTATAACCTACGGTTTCACCTGCTGGGAGGTATTTAATTTGTGTCACATTCGTTTTCAAGGTACTTGCCTCCCTAATGGGTAAATCATGACGCTCAATATCGATACCATAGAGACCTATCCCCAACCTCACCATATCAAAATACGCATTCGGCCACAGTTCAATACCCGATGTCGCTGCAATATGACGTAGAAAAGAATATCCTATACCACTTTCGAGACGCTTTGTAAACTCATCCAGCAGATCAATTTGTCGCTGTGTAAATTCCTTATCCTTTTCATTACCTGCAGACGCTAAGTGGGAAAATGCAGATTTAACCTCTAAAATCGCTTCTGCACGTAACACGGCTATTAAACGATCGACCTCGTCAGGCATAAAACCCAACCGATGCATACCTGTATCTATCTTAATATGAATCGGAAAAGAAGCTATTTGTTTCGTTTTCAAAAAATTCAAAAAGGAGAACAATATTCTAAAGCTATAAATTTCCGGTTCAAGGTTATACTGAACAATGGACTCAAAAGAACTTTCGTCAGGGCTCATCACTACAATAGGTAATTTTATGCCCGCACCACGCAAATCAACTCCCTCATCCGCAAAAGCAACCGTCAGATAATCCACCCGATTGAATTGCAAAAGATTTGCGATCTCGAAGCTTCCACTACCATAAGAAAAAGCTTTGACCATGGTCATCAGTTTCACTTGTTTCGGCAGCAGCTGTCGATATACGTTCAAATTATTCTCGAGTGCATTCAAATTGATTTCAAGCACTGTATCATGTGATTTTGCAACTAAAAGCTGACTGATACGTTCAAAATGAAACTCACGTCCTCCTTTCAATAATACCGTGGCATTTTCAAAAGAAAGTGACCTAATATCGGCCAAGAAAGCAGTTGTATCGCTATATGAAATAGAAGGCACATCAAATTGTGCTGCCACTTTAGGCAACACTTCACCTATCAATATCAATTTATCCAAACGATACTCACGAAGCAAACGTTTCAGCTTGGACAAACTTTTTTCATCTTCGATATGGACACCAGGAATATCCGACAATATCAACATCTTGAACGGATGCTGTCCTTGCTGATTTAAAAACTCCAGGGCTATCTGCAGCGCATCTAGATCATTACTATACGAGTCATCGATAATTGAGCTATTCTTTTTTCCTTTTTTTAACTCAAGACGCATTGCCACTGGCTGCAACTCTTTAATCCTCGATGCGATCACTTCATTTTCATAACCAAAACGTAGCATCACCGCTACACAATTTATCGCGTTCTCAACATTTCCTTTATCCACAAACGGCACTTCAACAGCAAAGGTGCGACCGGTATAATAGAACGTGACCATAGTAAATCGGTCGTTAACCTGTTTGATGGAATACACTTCCAAAGAAAGGCCCTCATCAAGCCCCCAAGAAAATTTTCGTGGCCTATAAGGCAATTGAATATTTTCGAGGTAACTATTTGGAAAAATCATGGTTTCAACATTTTTAAAAAGCTCGAGCTTTTCATAAATCTTTTCCTCCTTAGATTTAAAACCAGCTTTGTGGGCAACACCGATGTTGGTCAATAGTCCTATAGTTGGTTTTATCATCTGCTCAAGGCGCAGCATTTCCCCCTTTTCTGAAATCCCCGCTTCGATTAGCGCAAGATTATACTGATCGGACAACCCCCACAAGGACAACGCCACACCAAGTTGAGAATTATAGCTCTTAGGACTTCGGTAAATCTTATATTCAGGAGACATAAGCTGGAAAAGCCACTCTTTTACAATCGTTTTTCCATTGCTCCCAGTAATTCCGATGACAGGATAATCAAATTTCTGACGATGAAAAGTTGCCAGCTCCTGCATAGCAACTAAACTATCCGCTACCCAAAGAATATTAGCTTCCAAAAGCTCCATTTCCTGTCCCTCATCGGCCTGAAGCACAAAATTACGAACTCCTTTTTCGTAGGCTTCCCGGATATACCGATGACCATCTCTGTTCTTCTGAAGTGCAAAAAAAATCCCGTTGTCCGCCTGTGCAATTTTACGGCTGTCATAAAATAAATGCTGGACAAAAGAATTGGGATCCGTGATAAATGTGCGATTGGGAAGTAAAATCTGGGCGATTTCCGATATTTTGTACATTCTCCTGATATATTTTGATTGTGTCAAAACTGAACATTTTTTTAGTTATTTCATATTATTTTTGAAATTTTGACAATATGTTTGACGAAGAAAAAAGAAACAAGAAGATATTAACGCAGCATCAGGCGCAGTTGAAAGCGGAAAGCTATTGCGTCTATCAAGAACGCGCACAGCAAGAAGTACGCGATAAGCTCTACAGCTGGGGACTAAACGAAGAAGAAGTCGAAAATGTATTGGCCAATTTGATCAGCGATAATTTTTTAAATGAAGAACGCTTTGCTATTGCCTACTGTAACGGAAAACTCCGCATGAAAGGCTGGGGTAAAGTAAAAATCAAGCAGGCACTCAAAGCAAAAAGGGTATCCGAACAATTGATAAAAATTGCATTTAAGCAAATCGATCTAGATGAATATGAACAAATCTTAAATCATATCATTGACAAAAAACTCCGCGAAATTAGTGGTAAGAACCACTATGCAGTTAAAAACAAAGTTTATCAGTTTGCACTATCCCGCGGATTTGAAAGTGATTTAATTTTTTCTACACTGAATTCAAAGGAGTTATAAAAAACACAGAAAGAAAGTAAATAAATATTTTGCAATATTGAATTTTCGCTCTATATTTGCATCACCAAAAAGGAACGCAAGGTTCTTTTAAAAATTGAAATAAAATTCCAATGCGAAAATAGCTCAGCTGGTAGAGCACAACCTTGCCAAGGTTGGGGTCGCGAGTTCGAATCTCGTTTTTCGCTCACCTGCCTAGGTGGTGGAACTGGTAGACACGCAGGACTTAAAATCCTGTTCCCGTTAAGGGAGTGCGGGTTCGATTCCCGCCCTAGGTACAAGAAAGCTCATCTAACGATGGGCTTTTCTTGTTTTATGTCCCCTGTTTTAAAACACCTTATTTCGGGAAACCATATACAGCAGTATAAAACCGCTATATAACTTCATAAAAAAAGCGAGATATTTAAGATATCTCGCTTTTTTACATTAAGAATTGGTCTGATAAACTATTTTTTATCTAAAATAGTAACTTCCACTCTTCTATTTTTTTGACGTCCTTCCGGACTTTTATTATCTCCAACTGGATTTGACTGACCGAAACCTTTTGCTGTGATGCGCGATTCAGCAACCCCTGAATCTACCAAGAACTTCTTAACAGACGCCGCTCTTTTATCGGAAAGCCACTGATTATACTCAACAGTACCCGTAGCATCAGTATACCCATCAACTTTGATCCTATTATTACTTTCCTTCAAGATCAACGCCAATTTACTAACTTCAGTTTTTGCCTTCTCAGATAGGTAAGAAGAGTTTGTTGGAAACAATAAATCAGACGATATACTAAACTTAATCCCTTCATCAGTTCTTTTCGCGTCATTAAAATCCTTCTTCACATTTTTCAAACCATCATCAGTTCCATCTTTTGTTACAACTGCACCTGGATTGACTACAATAGCTTGTTGTTTACAGGAAAATAACGATAAACTTGCACATAAGGTTAAAATTCCCAAATTAATTTTTCTAAGCATGTCGTTTCTAACGTATTTAATATCGATTTAAGCAAGTAAATATAGCGAAAAAAGTCCAATATGACATCCCTTCTACGTCATATCTAACGTAACAAATCTATTTCTTGGTATATACTTTTTCTAAAGTCTTTTTTACCTCAGGAATATTCTCATACAATTTCCAAATCATGCCTGAATTTGCATTCTCGATCATCACAGCAATCGTTGCCTGATTCCTCGCACGATAACTTTCAGAAACATCGTTGTTTTTAATATCAATCCAGCTTCTGAAACCATATTGTGTAAATAACACATCAGCGTATTCTTCGTAAAATTTACGTAATGCTTTTAGACCAATCTCCTTTTCAAATGGGTAAGCTGCAATAGCTATTGCAGGATTCACCAAATACCCCTGATAGGTATCTTCCACATTTTCCACTCCCCAAATATCGGTAAATCGTGTCCCTATACTCATTTCATTATCTCTCCGTTTATAGGCAAGAATATAATTCGATAAATATTTTTTGTAATCTACAAAATCATCTACTTTCCCTTTAGGATCCATAATCAAAAAGGGACGATAGACAGACATCAATGATTCATTTAAACTGCCGCCTGCAATACTCTTGGCAAAAATAACTTTGTCGTCGGAGTAGATCGAAATTCCGGTATTTCCCCTATCGCCAATTAAAGGGTTTGCACTAATTGAACGCGCCAAAGAATCATTTAATTTCATTTTGAGTTCAGGAGCCAAATCACCGGAGTCATCCCCAAAATACAATTCGTTGCCTTGATGTTTGGTTGCAAATCCATTGATATAAGCTGAAATAGCTAAAGGGTGGGTAGGTGAAGACATCGCCAGTAAATAGGCACCCAAACTCTCGTTAAATCCCCCCAAAGGCCTCGATCTAGCTGTACTGTCTACAGGTGACCACTTATTCCAGAGTACATCAGGATTCTGTGCGTCGGTAAAATAGTTCCAATTTATGCGTTCCCAGAGCTTCGTAATGTTATTTCTCAACGTCTGTTCCTCAGGATCCTCTTTAGAAAAATATTGCCGGGCGATTAAAAGCGATTCCATGATATGGGAGGTTCCGCGCAAATCGTACGTTGGAATTGAATCGCGATAATAAGGCACCCCCGACCGGCCATCGTAAAGCGCTGTAAAGACCCCTTGATGTTGTTGTGCGCTGCTCAAAAATTTTACAATCCGTGTTAACCTGACCAAAAGGGCTTGTCGCGAAATCAAGTTATTCTCTCCTGCCACAAGTAAGCCCAAGATCGCATAGCCAGTTTCATTTGTAGATACAATAGCCTGCCGATTGCCTCGATCAGGCAGAAACATACCACTATTCACATCATAGTTGTCTATAAAATAATTCACATGAGCATTCCGGATAAAATTCAACATCTCCATATCTGTACCTTTTTTTGTCTGTACCTCCCTAACCTCAGAAAAAGGAGATTCAACATAATTATAGTCTACCCAAGCGATCTTATAATAATAAGATTTGTTATATTCATTTACCCTATCTAGCGACTTCTGTACATAGATGGGTAAAATTGCTATCGGCTGAAAATTGAGTTTATCTTCCGAACGATAGATTTTCACATAGCGAATACTTGGTGTTAGCGGCAATTGCCAGACCAACTCGACTTGTTTATCCACGGAACTGATCTTAGATAAGATAGCTGCTGATGACAGTCTTACTTTTGGATAGTTTTTTGGCAAAAACTCTATTTGATCTATAAATAATTGATTTGTCTGCAGAGCAGCTCCATTCTGTTCCAAAATTAAAGCCGAAACAGGCTTCCCTAATGAAATTCCTACAAATTTAGCGACTGGAATGGAAACATTAAGCCAAGTATCATAAGCAAAATCATCGATATAATTTGCGATATCCACAGTATTTGTCCTCGTATCATTTTGCTGTAAGGCGACTTTTGGCAATTGTCCCTTTTCAGTATTGCTTTGAATAAAAAGCTTAAAAGTTAGCTGATCATCCTTGGCAATTAAATAGGGAAATTTCTGTTTATCGTTTAAAATACTTGCCTCCCATTTACCATTAGGAGAAGAAACGTACCGCAAAGAAAGCGAATTGCCTGGCGTAAAAAACAAACTATCGGAAACCGGTAGGCTATAGCTCACATTTTGGATCCATGATTCACCAGTATAATGAGCGATACTCTTGGCATAACTCCCGTTGATAACACTATTGTCAAATAAAACCTCAGGATAACTTTCTGATCGAACAAGTGTAGGTAAGATCATTAACAAAAGAAAGTAAAAATATTTTTTCAGCATAAGTCAACATTTTTCACAGGCCTACAATCAAAAACTAAGCCACCAGTACGATTATAACGCAAATGTAACAAAGGAATTCCAATGATATTATCCTCCCTAATTTTAATTTCAGAAAAAATGCGCTAAATTAGCCCTCTGAATATTTTCATAAAATAGATATATGAAAACCACGTTTGATTTTGAAAAGCCAATTGCAGACTTGCAATTGCAAATTGAAAAGGTAACTCAAGTTGCCGAAAAAACTCAAGTTGACATGAGCGCAACCGTTCGTGAGCTTGAAGAAAAGCTTGCTTCTACTGAAAAAGAAATATACGGCAATTTAACAGGCTGGCAGAACGTTCAAATGTCACGCCATCCGGATCGCCCTCAAACTTATGATTATATAGAAGCTATCTGCGACGAATTTATCGAGTTGCATGGTGATAGAACCGTTAAGGATGATAAAGCGATTGTCGGTGGTATGGCTTCTATTGATGGTAATGCCGTTATGATCATCGGTCATCAAAAAGGTAAAAATACCAAAGAGCGTCAATTCCACAACTTTGGAATGGCCAACCCTGAAGGCTACCGAAAGGCATTACGTTTGATGAAAATGGCGGAAAAGTTCAATAAACCTGTGATCACGTTAATTGATACGATGGGTGCTTATCCAGGACTTGAAGCTGAAGAACGCGGACAGGGTGAAGCGATTGCACGTAACCTCATGGAGATGGCTGTATTGAAAGTTCCGATCATTTGCGTTGTTATTGGTGAAGGAGCTTCAGGTGGAGCTTTGGGTATCGGCGTTGGAAACAGAGTCTACATGATGGAACATACCTGGTATTCGGTCATATCGCCTGAATCTTGTTCTTCTATCCTATGGAGAAGCTGGGATCATAAAGAAAAAGCCGCTGAGGCATTAAAATTGACTTCAGAAGACATGTTGGGCAACGGCTTGATTGATGGTATTATCCCTGAACCGCTAGGTGGTGCTCACCAAGATCCCGCGGCAGCAGCGGCTAATCTAAAAAGCCAGCTGTTGAAAGATCTTGCTGAATTGACGGCTAAAGATAGCGATACATTAATTACTGAAAGAATTGATAAGTTTAGTAAAATGGGAGTGGTAACCGAATAATGTTATCAATACAACCCTAAAAAATAAAAAAGTCAGCAATTAGCTGACTTTTTTTGTGGCTATCCTGCATTAAAAATACACCTCCTAGTTCCAAAAAACAGCCTCTATATGAACCAATCCTATACACAAGTTTTCTAAAAGGCTCTTTTAACAAAAAATAATTCGGTAATTTTTAAATAGTTACAACTTCAATCAATAAAAAAGACAAAAACATTTTGCACAAATAACTTATTTTCCTACCTTTGCATCACTTTCAAAAACAGAAAGGATTCCGTAGCTCAGCTGGTAGAGCAATACACTTTTAATGTATGGGTCCTGGGTTCGAATCCCAGCGGGATCACAAAAGAAAAGCTAATCTTACGATTAGCTTTTTTTGCTTTAACAGTATTTGAACCCGAAAGAAGTGTAGACAGGGTTTGATCGGAACATGTTAATCTACATCCCAAAATATTCTATTAACCCACAATAACGATCGTTTTATTATCTAAGCGTAGTTCTTTTTTAATTTTTAGCTGCAACAAATTAGGATCAAATAGGGACGAAAGTAGGGCTTATTACAGTGTTTGTTCAGTTCTCGTTCAGTGGCTCAATGATAGTTCAGTATAAACTGAATAATGACTGACTAATTACTGTCTAAAAATTGATCTTCTCAAGGCTCAGAAATAGGCCGGGTAAAGCACCATCACAGTGATCGAATCAATATTGCTCATGCCAAAAGACCTCAATACATCGATCAGCGAGACCTCTAGCACGGCAAGCCCTCCAAGAAGATACCGTTAGTAAAAGAATAGAAAAGCCAAAATTTCCTTGAAATAATAATCATTAGCCTGAAGTGCATGTTTCACCATTAGGCTGGGTATATGACTAAACTTGGTTATTTGATCGCTATGGAGCTGATCACCTTAGCCACAATGGCCTCATAATCGTTATCAAAGTGGTGCCCTCCAGGCAAAATTTCTACAGGTGCTCCTGTATTTCTAAACTTCGCTGCAATCTCGCTATCTTCCCCAAAACCAAAAATACACAGTTTGTGCAGACTTACTTTTTTCAGCTCCGCAACTACATCATAAGGTTCGCTACCATCACCTAAACTTAGCATATCTGCCACATGGATCTCAAAATCAGCCTGATCATCTGGCGATAACAAAACCAATCCAGTGGTCGCTTTTCTCAACTTCTCGGGAAGGCGGTTGGCGATAAAGGGTATCACACATGCCCCAAAAGAATATCCCATTATCGAAAAAGTGATATTAGGTTCCCTTTCCTGAAAATAGGTCAAGATCTCGGACACTTCCTTTGTCGTCTGTTCTGGTGTCTTTGCATTCCAAAAATATTTCTGTGCATCCAGGCCAATCACTTTGATCCCCTTTGTCGCAAAAGCACTGGCCAACTCCCTGTCGAAACTGGTCCAACCACCATCGCCAGAAATCATAAACATCAATTCCTTTGTAGAGCCCTTGGGTTCCAATATCTCAATGGGCATATCCGTTTTGAGTACACCCGCATTTTGGCTAGGCTGGCCCGCCACCTGCAACTTCTGAAAAGCCATCCGGAACTGGGGCAGCCAATTATCGGCAATGGAGAAACCATGCCCTACTTTGGGCAAGCTGATCAATTGGACATTTTCTATCCCTTTAAGAAAATCTGCTGTGGCGTTAAAGGGGCAGGTCTGATCTTTTACACCATTAAGTACCCAAAACGGAGCGGCCAACTTTTCGCTACGATCCAGATAATAACTTTTCCCTGGCTTTAAGATATGGGAAGATAATCCACTGCCCTTACAGAGTGGTTTAGCAATATTGATATCCGGACAGAAGCCTAAGGCAATCCCTCCACGAAAAGTACCTGCCGGAGCCTGGGCAATCAAGCCATAGATCAGGGTTGCCCCATAGGAATAACCTACCAATATGGGTTTCTGATAGCTTTCAAACTTATATTTCTTTTGGAGGGCCATGCTGAGTTGCTCGAAATCTGCAGCTGGATAATAACAATCCTTTTTTGAACGTGCCATTGAAGTAGCAAAATGCTTCGCGTCGATACCCGCGACGAGCGCCCCCTGTGCAGCTAGAAATTTAGCCATATTAATTACCCCAAACTGCCAACCTCCATCTCCGGAAACAAATAACACCAAGGCATTTGGTTTACCTTTCGGGGCGTACATGCTCAGCTTGCCGAAACTTCCATAGGAGAAAGTCTGTTGGGCGATGGCACATTGCGAAAACAACATGATAAAGAAATATAAAATAAGAGATGATCTTTTAGCGGTTTGATCCATGGCAATCCTTCGATAGCGGTTAATATTTACTAGTGTAATTTAATAAAATACGAATGGATTATGAAGGATATTTCTACGGTATTTCACCTTAAGAGCTATCTAAGTACCGCATAGCACCAGCCTAGATCATATAGGCGATCAGATTATAAAGCGGGGATTACAATAGACTAGATTAGAGCTGCTGCAAGGCTAGTTTCACCATGTTTCTGTTGGGCCTAGAAATAGGTATTTTTTCACCAGACATTAAGAGTAAAATACCACCGTCTTCTTTTAACCAGCTTTTCACGTATTTTGGATTTACTAGATGGCTTTGATGAGTTCTTACAAATCCGTTGGGATGCAGTAGATCCGCATATTCTTTAAGCGATTTAGAAACCAAAATTTTTTCACCATTCGCAAGGATAAAGTGCGTGTAAGTATTATCTGCTTCACAACGTACGATTTCGGATAAAGTAACATACCTTATTTCGCTTTGCATCTGTAAGGCAATCTTGCCAACGTTCTTTTCTGATTTCTTTAGTTGCTGTAGTAAAAATTCGAGCTGTGAATTTTGTTTCTGCGTAGCCAATTTATATTCAGCTTTATTTACCGCATCCATTAATTCTTCAATATCTATAGGTTTTAAAAGATAATCTAATGCCGCAAATTTTACAGCTTGTATTCCATATTGGTCGTAAGCGGTAACAAAAACAACTTCAAAATAACGCCATGGCAGCAGTTTTAACAGATCAAAGCCTGTCTTATCACCCATTTGAATATCAAGAAACACTAGATTAGGCAAATATTTTCCAATAACATCAACAGCATCTCCCACGCTTTGCGCCATCGCAACTACATTTACCTGCGGACAGTGCTTTTCCAGCAAAGCCTGAAGGTTTTCTAAATTGGAGATTTCGTCGTCTACTAAAACTGCTCTCATCATATTATAGCCAATCCGTTAATGTTAAACATATTTTAGTACCATTAATGCTTGATTGTATAACTAAGATAAAACGATTTTCTTTATAAACTCTATTTAAAAGTGCTACTCTACTGTCACTTAATTGAAGGCCCAAACCAGTGTACTTTCTTTCCGTGTCAAATCCAGTTCCATTATCGGTAACGGTTAGGACCAAGTTATCTGCTTGCTTCATGAATTCAATCATAATTTTGCCAGCAGTAGTTTTTTGCTCCATCCCATGTTTCACTGCATTTTCTACAAAAGGCTGCAGTAACATGCTTGGTATTTCTATGTTTGCCAAATCTAAGTCTCCAGAATGATTGATAGTGTACTGAAAGCCAAATCGCAATTGCTCCATTTGTAGGTAATCATCCAATAGAGATTTTTCTTGTAATAAACTAATCCGCTCATTATCCTTAAGTACGTTACGCGTCAAGCGAGCAAATTTAGAAAGGTATTTATTCGCACTGTCTATTTCATTCTTGTTTATCAGATTTTGGATACTAGAAAGTGCATTAAACAAAAAATGAGGATTTAATTGGGAACGAATGGAGTTAAGCTGTAGCTTTATCATGCTTCCTTCCTGCTCTTTTTCTGCCAGCTTTTTTTTGTTACTTTTTTTGGTGAGATAGAGGATAACAAGAAACACGAATCCAATGGAAAATGTTACAATTGCCGCATAAGTAAAAAGCTCTAATTTGGTATAGCTTTCTTCATCTATCGTTATAGAAAGCGTATGCCGGGTCACATATTTTTCTATTTCTTCTGATGAAATATCGCAATCCGAGTATCTATCCCATTTGATCAATGGCTGAATGATAATTTCATAATCTCCCGATTTTTTGAAAATGCTTTTATCAATCTTTATATAAGGTGAAAGTTTATAGGCTTCATCAAGGTAGCCCCCATATTGCCAAGCTGTTGATTCGAAGATGACCTTATTTGTGTGTTTATCTTTTATGGAGGTATAGTAGAGATAATCAATATCAGATCTGTCTTTTACGATCGTTAATTCATCGTCCTTGCGGGTAAAAATAATGTTTGTTCTTTCTTTCGGATCTGTGATATAGCTGTAATCAACACCTTTTTTAGTAGCGAAGCGTTTTGCAAGAGTTTTAATTTTCGCTTTCGGAATAGGTCCCCCGTAAAAAACATTTTTGTAAACATCTTGCGGTCTTTGGATGTCATAGGTGAGTATTGTAATGATTTTATCTTTTATTGAGAAGCTACCCAGCGTAGCTGAGCGTCGTATTTCCTCCTCCCCTCGATCGGCATTTTTAAGTCGTACAGTCTCGATCAACTTGTTTACCACTATAGGTTTGTTATCCGCTAAGATTGTATACCGATAATCCTGTACACGTTCTGTCTTTCCAAAATAGATTTGCACACTTACATTGTTGACTTCCGGTAAATAATTAAAGAAGGTCTGAGGTTGATTTGGAAATATATTTCCATAATAAACATTTTTGGCTGCACTATCAACAAACATAGCTAATCTTCCGCCAGCAGCGTATGAGCGATAAAAGTTAATGCCATTTTGTGCATTTGCAGCGGATAGCATAATAACGACGTTTAGAAATGCAAGGATTATCTTTTTCATTTTGTCCGGTTTAATTTTCATCAAACTTGCCACAATGATAGCAAAACTAAAACCATAAAATAGCAAAGGCAGTGTTTGAATTAGTAAATGTATAGTTTTGCACAGTATTTGAATGTTGTCAAAAAAGTTGCATTTAATCATTAAATCAGACACAGCATTAGTCCATAACGAATGAAAAATTTATATCGTTTTTTTAAAGATTCGAATTTCGTACCAGTCAACACAAGAACAGCTAATCGAAAGATTAGCTGTTCTTGTGATTAAACCTAGATAAGATTTAAACAAAGGATAGACGGATGCTCACTAAGCTCAATACAAATTATTCGGGCAGCAATATGACTTCCAAAAACTTCACCATTTCTGGCCCCGCTATAGTATGGGCATGTAATTCAATCACTTGCTTGCCCTTTGGTAATAGTACCGTACCCAATTCAAGTTGATTGTCATGCAAACTGACAGCAGACGACGGATCTATTGTAAAATCCATATTCTTCCCCCCTAAATTTAAGCCGAGCTTCCCTCCCGTACCTGCAACATCTTTCACATACCGTATAGCCACCTTGAAGCGTCCGCCATTTAACACATCTGTTTCCCATCTTAAACCCTGACTTAAACTAGTCCACCCCGTCACATAGTAGCGATTCCTTTTACCATCTCCAAACTTCATCGGACTACCTATCTGTTTTGCATAAAAGGTCAGTAGCCGATTTTTATTGATATTATGATCCACATACATTAAATCAGGATTTATTGGATTCGTTATCGTATCCTTTAATTGCACCACCACAACCAGGTCATCCTCCTGAGACGTAATTTGATCTATAGGAATATGCAGCCCATCTTTTTCGGATCTATATTTTCTGATCGTTTCTCCCGACAGTAACGAAACAGAATTAACCTTAGCAATCAGTCCGCCGACAATAAGATCCCGTAGAGGACGTTCGAAAACGTGTAAATATAGGGTATTTTTACGTTGTGTAATGACTCCCCAGGGCTGACGAGGTAAACGAGATGGTCCAACAGCAATGACACTTTCACTACTCCCCCGCATCCAGTGACCTAACCCCTTTAAAATTGAGACGTCAGCACTGTCGATGCTTCCGTCACCCTTGGGGCCAATATTCATTAGAATATTCCCACCCATGGCCCTAGCCTTCGCTAAGAGTTTGATAAAATGAGCGGTCGGTTTATGGCTCTTATCGGTCGACGAATAGCCATAGGATTCATTTGTAGTTGGTATGGCCTCCCAATAAGCACCAAAAGCAACTGGATAATACTCCTCAGGTCGATCTGCCGTATTCAGATAATCGCCATAATTCTTTTCCTCGGTACGCGCCAATCGACCATTGACTATGATATTCGGATCTGCTGTTCGAATAGCCTTTAAAATTCTCAGGTTTTCAGATAGCGGCAACTTATGAGGTGTATCAAACCACAACAAATCCGGATGATAACGCTGAATAAGTTCCTCAATCTGTGGAATCGCCTTTTGATCTACATAATGCCTGGCCTTTGTCAACCATTCGGGATGTTTGTCAAACCAATTTGTACCACCCAGCAATTTATCCCCACCTGGATTACTGTAATCCCAGTCATTACCCGGAGCATCCGGATGCTCCCAATCAAAAGCATGCGAGTAATAGAATCCAAACAAAAGCCCATGTTTATGGCAGGCTGCAGCTAATTCCGCCAATGGGTCCCTTTTAAATGCGGTGCTTGACAATGAATAGTCACTTGAAAATGCAGAAGGGTACATCGCAAAACCATCATGATGCTTAGCCGTGATGATAAAATATCTCATCCCTGCATTTTTTGCCAACAATACCCATTCCTCTGCATCAAACTTTAAAGGATTAAATCTACGTGCAGAATCAAGATACTCAGTACGTGGGATTTTCATCACACGCATCAGATGCTCCGCATAGCTCCCTCCCGGCCTCCCTTTCCAAATATTTCCATATTGAGAATAAACACCCCAATGAACAAACATACCAAATGAGGCTACCTTCCATTTTTCTAGGCGTTGTTCACGAGTTAATGCAGCTTGTTTCCACCAACCAGTTTCTGCTTCAACAATCGCATTTTTATCACGTGCTGTCGCATCATTAAACATATTTGAAGCCTCATTGCCCTCATTTACATTTTTAATCTGTGCGCTCGAAAACAATATTCCCGAAGAAAGCATAAGAAGAAAAAAACACTTGATTTTAAACATAACTTTGGTTTTATGAAGATGGCAAATCCAACCTGAAGGATTTCAGGCAGACACCCTTTCTAAATTTATTGAATTATCGTTCCTAGCGACCTAATGGAAGGAATACAGGATCGATTTTAACTATAATCAAAAATAATCTAAAACTACATTTTATAAGTGTACAATTCGTTCGTTTTAGGGGAAATATTGATCCGAGTCCCAAAAAAGAAAACCTATTCTTTAATAGGATGTTTATATCGTATATACATCTTAAAATAAATAAACAGTGATCTAAGCAATAGATTGCTCCATGGTCACCAAAAGATCTTTAAATATTTTTAACATAATCAGATACAAGCTATCTGTATTTATTGAATATTTGTCTAAAACTTTAAATTAATATGGAAAAACTAACCGCCAAAGCCAGCATCCAAATTCAGAAACCAATCAACGAAGTTTTTGAGGCCATTGTAGATCCTAATAAAATGAATCACTATTTTATAAAATCTTCAACTGGACGTCTAGAGACAGATAAAACGGTAGAATGGACATTTCCAGAATTTCCCGACAGTTTTCCCGTGACAGGAAAAACCATCAGCCCCAATTCTTATATCTCTTTTGACTGGAGCGGGGGACTTCCCAATCAACTGGTAGAAATCGCACTATCCACATTCGGAGAAAGCGCGACGGTCATAAAGATTACAGAACACGAGATGAACAACGATGCAGATGGAATTCTGATTATGATGCGACAAACAGAAGGTTGGGCCAACTTTTTAGCGTGTATGAAAGCGTATCTAGAATATGGTATCAATTTGAGAACTGGAGCTTTCGATTTTATGTTCCAAAAATAGTGCTATCTAAAAATAGCTGCCCATCGAATTACTTCAAATACAATATATTCAATTAAAGTTATCCGAATATCCGGCAAAGACTTCAACTATACATGGCAAAAAATAAAACGGCATATACCGAAGCATCTGTCCAAGACTTTATAAAAACAGTTGACGACCCACAAAAACAAATCGATAGTGCAACACTGATACAACTTATGGAAACCACAACGGGTGAGCCGGCTAAAATGTATGGGCCAACTATCATCGGATTTGGAAACTATCATTATACCTATGCAAGTGGGCATGAAGGCTATGCTCCTTTGATCGGATTTAGTCCCCGAAAATCAGCAATCTCCCTTTATGTATTTACCGGCGCCGATGAGCACCGACATTTGGTCGATCAGCTAGGGAAATTCAAAATAGGCAAAGCCTGCATATACATCAAGAAATTAAGCGACATCAATATAGAGATACTCCATCAGCTTATGTCCGAAACGATACAGTTTATTGAAAATAAGTATACGAGAATCAAAGAATAACACAAATTATGGCAACGAGCATCGCAACAATAGACGAATATATCAATCAATTTGAAGAGGAGAAAAAGGAATATCTGATCAAGGTGAGACGGCTTATTGCTGGCCTAATCCCTCCTTCTGCAGATGAAACGATCTCTTATCAAATGCCGACCTTCAGATACAAGGGTAATATCATCCATTTTGCGATGAACAAAAACCATTTGGGCCTCTATCCAGGACCAGCTGCTATAGCGCACTTCGTTGCAGAACTCAAAAATTTTAAAACCACAAAAGGTGCGATACAAATCCCCTTGGATCAACCGATTCCAACACAAATAATTACCGATATTGTCAATTTTAATATTGATAAGCTTAAAGACAAACAAGGCCCTAATTGGTACCAAAGCCGAGGGAACTGGCAGGAGGCCGAAGAACTCATGCAGCAAATCATCCTGCGAACTTCCTTAAAAAAGGAATTCAAATGGGGGAGTTACATCTATACTCATAAAGGAAAAAATGTCATCGGTTGGGGCGGCTTTAAAAATTTCTTTTCCCTCTGGTTTTATAACGGTGTATTCTTAGCCGATCCGGATAAACATCTCGTCAGTGCCTCCGAAGGAAAAACGAAAGCATTACGACAATGGCGCTTTGAAAACGTTATGGATATGGATCTCGAAAAAATAGCCGCCTATATCCAAGAATCCATCCAAACCATTGACGAGGGAAAAGAGCTCAAACCAACGAAATCTCCAACGAAGCCCCCCACTGGCCTATTATTAGAAGCGCTACAGGCAGATCCGATCTTCGGGGAAAGTTTTCGGGCTTTAACACCAGGAAAACAGAAAGAATACATCGAGTACATCGATGAGGCCAAGCAAGAAAAAACGAAACAATCCCGTCTTGAAAAAATTAAGCCGTTGGTCCTCGCTAAAAAGGGCTTAAACGACAAATACAAATAGGTGAACGCTAAAACAAAAAGAAAATGATGAATAATTCAATTATCCCATCCATTTGGTTCGATCAAAACGCGCAGGAAGCCTTTGATCTTTACTGTCGCATCTTCCCCGAAAGCCATATTAGTAATAGCTCTCCCATCGTTGTTGAAGCTGTCCTAAACGGTGTAAAATTTATTGGAATAAATGGAGGCCCCATATTCAAACCCAACCCCTCCATATCATTTATGGCCATTTGCGAAAGCAAAGAGGAAATTGATCGTATCTGGAATTCTCTTTCTGTGGGCGGCAATACCTTAATGCCACTAAACTCCTACCCTTGGAGCCCTTACTACGGCTGGCTGGCCGACAAGTTTGGTGTCAATTGGCAATTATACCTCGGTAAACTAAGCGACACCAACCAACAGGCAATTGTACCAACCTTAATGTATTGCGGAGAGCAACAGGGAAATTGTGAACAGGCTTTAGCATTTTATGCAGAATTATTTCATGATTTTCGAAGCAATGGGATCATGAAATACACAGCAGGTGAATATATCGGATCAATCCAACATACCCAATTTTTAGTCCGGGATTTTACGCTCATGGCAATGGATAGCGGAGTTCCTCAAAATTTCACGTTTAACGAAGGTATTTCACTCACCATCCTCTGTAAAGATCAGCAGGAAATTGATTATTTCTGGAATAATATCACGAAAAAAGGTAAAGAGAGCATGTGTGGCTGGTGTAAAGACGAATTCGGCGTAAGCTGGCAGATCGTACCCGAACAAATTGCAACATTACTACAGCGACCGGGGGCGAATGAAGCGCTCATGAAAATGAAAAAAATCATTATCCAGGAGCTCATAGGATAATTTCAAGAGGAACCTCAAGCTGAGGATAAGAGCTATGTAAAATAGTATTAAGAAAAGGGGATGAATAATCCCCTTTTAAGCTTTCACTTGCAATGCCAATGCGTACAATTTCATCTGTTTAATCATGGATAGCAAGCCATTTGCCCTTGTCGGTGACAAATGTTCTTTTAACCCTATTTTATCTACAAAATATAAATCGGCATCAACGATCTCCTTGGCGCTATGCCCAGATAGCACTTTAACCATTAAACTCACCAAGCCTTTTGTGATAATCGCATCGCTATCTGCCGTAAAATACACTTTTCCATCTTTTATTTCCGGGAAAAGCCATACTTTGGACTGACATCCTTTGATGATATATTCATCCGTTTTGTATTGTTCATCAATTAGAGGCACTTCTTTTCCCAGCTGGATGATGTACTCATATTTTTCCATCCAATCCGTAAAGAAAGCAAAATCCTCAATTAATTCATCCTGTATTTCATTAATGGTCATACCTACTTTTTTATTAAACCAACATATTGACCGCGCGTTGGATACCGGCGACCAAAATATCTATTTCCTCTTTTGTATTATATACGGCTAAAGAAGCACGAATAGTTCCCGGGATGCCGAACCTATCCATGACAGGTTGGGCACAATGGTGGCCTGTACGCACAGCGATTCCTAATTTATCCAAGATCACACCAACGTCATAAGGATGCGTGCCGTCGATTACAAATGAAATAACGGAACATTTCTTCTCGGCCGTTCCAATAAACCGCATACCTGGAATTTCAGCCAACTTCTCCGTAGCGTACTGCAACAAATCGTGCTCGTAGGCCTCGATATTTTCCAGACCTATTGAATTGATATAATCGATAGCCTCGTTCAGACAGATACCGGCCTCAATATTGGGCGTACCCGCCTCAAATTTAAAGGGCAGTTCGTTATAGGTCGTTTTTTCAAAAGTAACCTCTTTAATCATATCTCCACCACCTTGATAAGGCGGCATCGCGTTCAATAAGTCCTCTTTACCGTATAACACCCCAACTCCAGTAGGGCCGTACATTTTATGCCCGGAGAATACCAGAAAATCTACATCAAGCTTTTGAACATCAATCTGTATATGTTGAACCGCTTGTGCAGCATCAACTAATACAACTGCACCATGTCGGTGAGCAATTGAAATCATCTCGCTCACAGGATTGATTGTCCCGAGGGAGTTTGAAACATAGGTTACAGCAACTAATTTGGTTTTCTCATTAAACAAATTGCTGTAGGCATCCATATCAAGCTCACCTTTATCATTCATCGGAATAACCCGAATTTTACAGCCCTTTTCATCGCAAAGCATCTGCCAAGGCACAATATTAGAATGGTGTTCCATCGCTGAGATAATAATCTCATCACCTTCGTGGATAAAAGCTCTGCCATAACAAGTTGCAATCAGATTAATTCCATCTGTTGTTCCTTTGGTGATAATGATTTCTTTATCCTCAGCAGCATTGATGAAAGCCTGAACTTTTTTTCGAGTCACCTCAAAAGCGTCTGTCGATATCTGACTAAGATAATGTACGCCCCGATGCACATTACTATTCATATCTGTATAATAATGTACAATCGAATTGATAACAGAACTCGGCTTCTGTGTTGTCGCGCCGTTATCCAAATAAACCAATGGTTTACCATTGACCTCTCTCTTCAGAATCGGAAAATCGGCACGTATTTTATCTATATTAAATTTTTCCAACGTCGTCTAAATAATTTATACAAAGTTAATAGTATTTTATCGAATACAGGCTGACCAATCTGTTTTTTATGTCATTATCAATGTCGGTTTTCCAAGGTATCCTCAGCCAAAAAAGTAATTTTTGGCATTTTAAACAATTATAGTTCGCTTTTATAATTTATTGATGCTATTTAGTTACCTTTGTAATGATATGCAAGAATTACCTCTAAATTTACCAGAAGGCTCACGTAAAGAAGTGATGGCCTATTTGGAACCGTTCATGCTCAATGAGATGAGCGAATACCTGAAGCCTGTTGAAGACATGTGGCAACCTGCCGATTTTCTTCCAGATTCTTCTAGGGACACTTTTTTTGAGGAAGTAAGAGAGTTGCAGGAAAGTGCAAAAGAACTCTCTTATGATTTAGTCGCAGTATTAGTTGGTGACACCATCACCGAAGAGGCCCTTCCAACGTACGAATCATGGTTGACCATGGTAGAAGATGTTGACAAAAACGAACAGGGTGGATGGATGAAATGGGTACGCGCTTGGACAGCTGAAGAAAACCGCCACGGTGACCTGTTGAACAAATACCTTTATTTGTCAGGCAGAATAGACATGCGCCAATTTGAAATGTCTACACAATATCTTATTCAAGACGGTTTTGATATCGGTACTGGTGCAGACCCTTACCGGAATTTTATTTATACTTCATTTCAGGAATTGGCAACCAACGTTTCCCACCGTCGTGTATCTGGGCTTTCTAAAAAAAGCGGCGATAAACTTTTGGCAAAAATGTGTGGTGTCATCGCATCTGATGAAGCACGCCATGCCAAAGCCTATATGTCTTTTATTTCAAAAGCAATCACAGTAGACCCGAGTGAAGTCATGATTGCATTTGAGGATATGATGCGCAAAAAAATCGTTATGCCAGCCCAGTTCCTAAGAGAAGCAGGCGAGCCCCAAGGGGAAGCATTTGCACATTTCTCGGACGCGGCCCAACGATTGGGAGTATATACTGCTTTGGACTACGTGGATATCTTGAAAGAGCTGAATAGTGAGTGGAAAATAGATCAAGTTACTGGCCTGAATGATAAAGGAGAGAAAGCGAGAGATTATCTACTAAAATTACCCGATCGTTTGGCTAGACTGGCTGATCGGATGAAGGTTCCAGAAAAAGATTATAAATTCAAATGGATTTATTGATATAAAAAAAAGCTTGATTTAATAATCAAGCTTTTTTTATATTGAAAGACTAACTTTACTGTGTCAAATAACGCTTATTTCACGTTACCCATCAATTTACGCACAACAGGCGACAAGGCTATAAGCACCACACCAGCAATCAAAGAATATAAGCCTAATTGTTTATAACTCTCCGTATAAGTCACCAATTTATCCGCCAATGAACTTCCTTCCTTAGCTTCGGCCATACTAGCACCGATCAAACCTGCTACATACTGACCATAAGCACTCGCCAAGAACCACATACCCATCATGATACCTTGCAATCTTGCCGGAGACAATTTCGTCATAATGGAAAGACCAATTGGTGATAGACAAAGCTCCCCAACGGTAATCACAAGCAGCGCAAGGGTAAAGACATCCAATGAGGTCATACCATCGTGAGCGAATAAACGCGTAGCAAATAGAACATAATAACCTAATCCCAAGAAAACAAAACCAAGACCAAACTTAATAATGGTATTTGGCTCAAGTTTACGCTTGCCCAACCAAATCCAAAAAAGGCCAAAAAGAGGTGCTAATGCAATAATAAATAACGCTCCGCCTGAATTGTTAACACCATTTGGATCGAGCGTCATAACGCCCAATAAAGAATCATTCAAATGCTTAGCAGCAAAGATGCTTAAGGAACCGCCACTTTGCTCATATATTCCCCAAAAGATAATCGAGAAAAGAATAAACACCAGGGCAGCAATTAATTTCTTCCGCTCTTCAGCAGTCACTTTAGACATTTCATAGAAAAGATACAACAGCGTCAATGGGCCAATTGTGTACATAAAATAGTCTGTATACTGCGTTTTTGACACCATGATCTGAATGATAGGGATAAAAATCAACGTGGCAATATATACAGCATATTCTACCCATTTTGGTAATGCCTTCGTCTTTACTATGGCCTCAGGATCCCCTGGTTGAAGTCCTATTGGTCCTAAATGCCTTTTGGTAAAGTGAAAATTCACTAAACTAACCAACATTCCTACCGCCGCCAAACCAAAAGCAACATTCCAACGATGTCCCTCAGAAATAATTGACGTCAGCATATATCCTTTACCAATCGCAACACAGATATATCCACCTAAGAATGCACCTAAATTTATTCCCGCATAAAACAACGAAAAACCACCATCACGACGAACATCACCTTTTTTATACAGCTCGCCTACCATCGTCGATATGTTGGGTTTAAAAAAACCGGTACCTATAATGATAAATGATAAACCAAAAAAGAAATACTTATGCGGATCTGCTGCAAGAAATAAGCTCCCTACGATCATCAATAAGCCACCCCAGAATAAAGACTTTCTAAAACCAAGAATTTTGTCTGCAAACAGCCCACCTATGAATGTAAACGCATAAACAAATGCCTGTGTCGCTCCATACTGTAAATTGGCATCCTTTTCAGCAAAGTTTAATTGTGTGATCATAAAGAACACCAACATACCGCGCATACCATAGAAACAGAATCTTTCCCACATCTCGGAAAAAAACAAACTCCAGATTTGCTTTGGGTACTTTCCGTCAAAATTTTGAATCTCTTCTAGCGATTCCCTTGTACTAACCTCCATACTAATTTATATTAATCAAAAAAGCTTCTTTCGTAAAAGAAGCTTATATATTTGTTATTTAATTCCGTGCATTAATCGTTTAATCAATGGATTAAACAGCATTACTAACAGGCCTGCTAAGGCAGGAATTGCTGTAAATAAGAAGAAGAAGTAACTCAAGGAGTGTTCCTCTTGAATGGTCTCCACTTGTCCCCCCAATACCGCTGCAACCTTCTGTGCAATAGCAATCGCCAAATACCAGATTCCAAACATAAATGCGAGCATGCGAGCCGGCACCAATTTCGATACGTAAGAGAGGCCTACCGGTGAAATAAATAATTCACCCAATGTATGGAACAAATAGGTCAGCACCAAAAATACCATCGAGATTTTAGCCCCCTGACTTATTCCTATTGATCCTAATCCAATAATGAAAAATCCTATCGCAACCAAGATCAGACCAAAGCCATATTTAAAGGCTGCTGATGGATTATACTTCGACTCCCAAATTTTGGATACCGAAGAGGCAAGTGCAATAATAAAAAATGAGTTTAAGATAGAGAACCAAGAAACTTTGATTTCCGATGCTTCTTTATTGAACTCATTGTACAACATCCAGATTACTGCTCCCCAAATCAACCCAAAACAGATAAACAATACGATATTTGAAATGGCAATTTTGTTCCAGGTTACTTTCGCCAATTTAATCAGAACCCAAGAGATAATCGAAAGCGGTACAATCGTCAATAAACCATTTACCACATTAAAGGTTGTCAATGCTGCACCAGTAAGTGATCTATCAATATTATCTCTAGCCACAAGAACTAATGAAGTTGCCCCCTGCTCAAAGCTCATAAAAAAGAAGACCAAGAAAAAAGCCAACAGCACAACTGCGAACATCCGATCCCTTACAACCTTGTCATAACGCATAATCCGTGTAACAATAAGATATATGAAGAGAATCAACGCCACAATGACCATTATATACTGCCCTCTTAAAAACGGCGTATCCAAACGAGAAAACACATCAACAATACCATTCTTAGATAAAGGGTCATTAAAAGCATATACAAAACCAATAATAGAAACTATCGCGATCAATACATAATCCCGTATGGTAAATGGATTTCTTGTATCCGTATCCTCAGCGATAACTTTATGCTCCCCAGAGGTGGACTTATTTAAAACACCAAGATTTCCCATGAGTGGTTTTGCGAAAACAAACTGTAGTGTTCCCAAAAGCATAAAGATACCAGCCAAACCGAATCCCCAATGCCAGCCATAAGTTTCGGCAATATATCCACATAGCATCATACCAAAGAAAGCGCCTGCATTGACCCCCATATAAAATATGGTATAAGCGCCGTCCTTTTTTTCTGGCAGATCTTTATACATCTCACCTAAGATAGATGGCATGTTAGGCTTGAAGAAACCCGTTCCGATAACTAGACACACTAAACCAAGGAAAAACATAATCGAAGTATCAAAGGCCATGGCAGCATGGCCAAGCGTCATAATCGCCGAACCGATAATCACAGCTTTACGTGATCCAATATATTTATCCGCTATAATCCCTCCTATAATAGGAGTTAAATAGAGCATCATGGCATAGGTTCCATAAAGTGCTCCAGCTTGTTGTGCAGTCCAGGACCATCCCGAGAAAGGACTACCTTGAATAACTGCAGCAGTTAAAAACTGCATTAAGAGTACACGCATCCCGTAGAACGAAAAACGTTCCCACATTTCAGTAAAGAAAAGGACAAAGAGCCCTGAACGCTGTCCCAATACATTTGACTTAAAAAAATCAGTCGACGGGCTAGTCGTAATATCCCCGTTTAATCTCCCCATAAATAATCAACCTTTATTTTTTTGATAAAATACTTACAAAGAAACAAAAACAAAATCACTTTTGACCAAAATAAAGTTGCATAAACAAAAAAAGGCAACCCTTTGGATTGCCTTTTCGGTAACAATTTTAATATGCCTTATCTTTTGTGCAATTGCTCATAAAGATCAATAACCTTTTTCTGCAATTCAATTACTTCGCTATCGCGTTGTTGTAATTTTTGCGTCAAAGCATTCACCTCATTTACATACTCTTTGTCTTCTTCAGAATCAGAAGTAGATAAAAGTTGAACAACTGTCAAATTGAATAATTTTGAGATTTGATTCAGGCGAGACAAATTCACATCTGTAATCCCTGTTTCAATTTTAGAAAATGCTGGGATTGAGATATCCAATCGTTTTGCAACATCCTCTTGACTCCACCCCTTTTGGTGTCTAAGTAATCTGATTTTTTTTCCTAATGCATTCATCTGGTAGATATTTTAAACAAAAATAATAAATTACAATTTAATTTACATTAAATTATAATTTTTTCTCTAAAAATCTCTAAAAAACCGATCAGCCAGCACGGACAAATTAACCCCATTATAATTATTTAAACTCATAAGAAGTAAATTGTAGCCCTTTGATTTGACACCATCTAAAAATGAATAGAGTCCGTCTAAACTTACAACAACCTCTAAATCAGGATTATTAAAATTATCCTTAATATTATTTGGGACACTTTCAATATCTTTATTAAGTTCTTTACAAGAATTTATATTCACGTAGACCACAGAGACATCCGACTCTTTCATCGAGTTTGCATATTGTAACAAAAAGGAAGAATCTAAACTATCATACGAGTTTAATTCGATAATTGTGACCAATTTCTGATTAGGAAATTGCTCTTTCACGGCGTGAATACTTGACTTCACTTTATCCGCATTACAAGCATAATCCTGATAAACCACGGATCCTTCCGAGCTTGCAACAAACTCCAAATAACGAATCGAAGTATTAAAACTTTTTATAGCCTCAAAGAACTCTTTCTTTTTGATCCCCAACCATTCGCAGATCGTATAGGCTCCAGCAATATTAGATAGGTTGTGCTTACCAAACACTTGCAAAGGAACATCTCCATCCGGTGTATTGATATAGGTTACCCCCTTATTAATTGTATAATCAGGAATCTTATAGCCATGTCTATTGATCTTACAATCTTTCGTATCTTGGAGAACCTTCTGTAACACAACATCTTCCTTATTATAAATTAAGGTACCTTTAGGCGGAATTGAGTCAATAAAATCTTCAAATTGTTTAATATATTCCTCTTGTGATATTTTCGAGTTAAACTCATTCCATACAATACCCGAAATTAAGGCTATATTCGGTTTATAATACAAAAACTTAGACTTCGGATCAATCTTGGATGAAACATATTCATCTCCTTCGATAATAATAATCTTATTATGCTTAGTAATATCGACCAACTTATCAAAGCCTCTTAATTGAGCCCCTACCAAATAGTCAAATTCTTTTCCTAGAAATCGCATAACGTGCATCACCATGCTCGTTATGGTTGTCTTACCGTAACTTCCAGCGATAACCACCCGGATTTTATCCTGTGAAAGCTCTTGTATAAATTCTGGAAAAGAATAAATTTTAAGACCTAATTCCTGCGCCCGCCTTAATTCAGGATTATCTGCCTGGGCATGAGCACCCAAGATCACAGCATCAATATCCTCCGTCACTTTTTCCTCAAACCAGCCCAATTGATTAGGAAGCAAGCCTGCTTCAATCAAATGGGAACGGGAAGGTTCTACGATCTGATCGTCAGAACCTGTCACTTGATGCCCTTGTTTTGCCAATGAAATAGCAAGGTTATGCATCACACTACCACCTATTGCTATAAAATGAATCCGCATAGCTAAATTATCGCTTCACAAACTTGGCTGCACACCAATTATTTAAAACTTTATTGGAGATAAACTCAAAACCTAATGACGTCGCCGCATCGCTTAAGATTGCTAAATCTTCCTGCTCATAGAAACCGCTTAGGTACAGCTCACCCCCTGTACGAATGCTCAATGCATACTGAGGTAATTGTTCTAAAAGAATGTTACGATTAATATTTGCCAAAATCACATCAAAGACCCGACCTGTTAATACTTCGTAAGATCCACAGAGCGCCTCAATATGCTCAACATGATTGAGTGCCCTATTTTCGATCACACTTTCGACACATATTTCATCATAATCCACAGCCAACACAGAATTCGCACCTTTTTTTGATGCCAAAATGGCTAGAATCCCTGTACCGCAGCCCATGTCTAAAACCTGCTTGCCATTAAAATCGTTCTCCAAGATATACTGAAGCATCATCGAAGTTGTTTGATGATGGCCAGTGCCAAAAGACATCTTCGGATCTATAATGATTTCATAGGGAAACTCAGGTTTTGCCTCATGAAAAGTTGCACGCACATAGCATTGCCCCCCCACCTCAATTGGGTTGAAATTACTTTCCCACAATTTATTCCAATTCTGGTTTTCTATTTCCTGTATCTTATAATCGACCTCTAGGCCTTCATAAGGTTGAAGCATCAAAGTTTCTAATGCTTGCAAGTCAAGATTTGCAGCTGAAATATAAGCTGCAAATCCAGATTCGGTATCCTCAAAAGTATCAAAGCCAATATCAGCCAAATCAGATATCAACAAATCCTTCTGCCATTCTTCACCTGATCGCATTTGAAAGATAACCTCTACGTATTTCATTTCTAAAAATTAGCCGTTAAATACTTTAGCGATATCAATAAAATCTCTCGATTTTAAAGAAGCCCCTCCTATCAAACCACCATCAATGTCGGCTTGAGCAAACAAATCTTTTGCATTACCTGGATTACAAGACCCTCCATAAAGAATACTTGTATTATCAGCAATCTCCTGACCATATTGATCAGCCAACACCTCACGGATAAATTTATGAACCTCCTGTGCTTGCTCCGGGCTAGCTGTCAAGCCAGTACCAATTGCCCAAACTGGCTCATATGCCAATACCACAGATGCAAAAGCTTCTTTAGACAAGTGGAACAATCCATCTGTCAATTGTGTTTTGATCACATCAAAGAAAGCTCCAGATTCGCGTTCTTCTCTTGTTTCTCCAATACAGAATATTGGTGTTAAATCATGTTTTAATGCAATATCCACTTTAGATGCCAACAATGCATCAGTCTCACCAAAATAAGCACGTCTTTCAGAGTGCCCCAAAATAACATGTGAAGCACCTACTGATTTCACTTGTGAGGCCGAAATCTCACCTGTATAGGCTCCGGACTCAGCTTGATGAATATTCTGTGCACCAATATTTACATTTGCAACATTTTTCGACAATTGCCCAAGGCTTGACAAATGAATAAATGGGCTACAAACAACCAATTCTTGGTTTCCAATCACTTCATCTTTGGCCATATTGATAATTTCAGAAAACAAACTCAATCCTGATTGATAGTCTAAATTCATTTTCCAATTACCAGCTACGATTTTTTTACGCATGATTTTACGATTTAATTATATTTTTTGTTAAGTTGATTCAATTTATCTTTAATCTGCTCCGTGAGCTCTTCCCCTTTTGATGCATACAGCGTCTCCAAATATGCCATAAACTTATCAAATTCATAAGTTTGCACACCTCCGTCGAACACCCAAGCAAATGACGGTACAAATTTAGCATAAAAACTTGTATCTGCTAGCATGCTTGCAATTCCAATTACCGTCCCTGTATTTAAAGCCGAATTGATACCAAGGCGCGTATAGTCTCCAATAAAGGTCCCGCATTTTAACAGACCTGTATCCCGAACATCGTCCAATGCATAATCGTAAATTGACACGGTCTTTAAGTTATTCTTCAAATTGGAATTAGAGGTACCAGCCCCTAAGTTACACCAATCCCCTATCACCGAGCACCCTAGATAACCATGATGCCCCTTGGCCGAAAAATCACCAATGACCGAATTTCCGATCTCTCCCCCAATGACACTCTGCTTCCCTATCGAAACATTGCCATAAATCGTGGCGCCCATTTTAACAACGGCACCCTTACCAAGGTATAATGGGCCACGCAAATGCGCTCCCTCCATAATTGTAACATCTTCATCGATATATATGGGGCCTTGGAGGGTATTGATCGTAGCACATTCCACGCTAACACGATCGGCTACATAAAGGTCATTTCCTAACAATTGATTCGTCACAGATATACTGGACGACTGAACATCTTGTACCAGCAGATTGAAATCACGTGTTATTTCAGTTCCTGTAAGCAAAAACAGATCTTCTACCCCCTTTAGTAGATCCACTGACGTATCAATCTCTTGCACACGATAAGAGCCCATACGCGCATAACAACAAGCGATAACGTATCCGCCCTGTACAAGGACCTCTCCTACACCCAAGCGCTGTATAGCCTGCAATAATACTACTGACGGGATAACGTTCTCAGACAGCCAAATAATCCCCTCCTCGTTCGAATGAGCGGCAATATAGTGTACATCAAATTCTAAAGCTAATTTTTGCCATTTCTCCCGTAAAGTCAGTATACCAACCCGAAGTTCCAAGCAAGATTTTACGAAAGTAAATGGATAAAGACTCTTTCTATCAAAAGTAGTTAATGGGGAGCTAAGCTTATCCAACAATTGGATCGAATCAAAGCAATCTGTAAAGAAGATTTTCACAAATTAAAAATAACAAAAAAAACTCGACAAATTATATTTATCGAGTTCTTAATATTGTAATATACAGATCTGCTACAATTATTTTTTGTTGTAACGGTTACGGAATTTGTCGATACGACCAGCAGTATCAACCAATTTCATTTTACCTGTATAGAAAGGGTGTGATGTATGAGAGATCTCTAGTTTTACAACTGGATACTCATTACCATCTTCCCATGTGATAGTTTCTTTAGTATCAACACAAGATTTTGTAATAAAAGCATAGTCATTTGACATATCTTTAAATACAACTAATCTGTAATTTGAAGGATGCAAATCTTTTTTCATTATTATTATGATTACGTATATTCAATTATTGAGGTGCAAAGATAACTTATAAAAATGTAACTTACAACAATTACGAAGAATAATTAGTTGAAATTTTCCACATTTTAGTTAACAGCACTTATCAAGGGTACAAATGTAACAATCTTTATCCTAACCCAAAGAATAATTTTGTTTATCGACTTTTTTACCTAACTTAACTAACTACAATTAAATCACTTACATAATTATGAGCAAATTAGATGAAAAAATTGCTGCATATGTTGCAGAATCAAAAAAGCTAGGCTTATCATTAGATGAAGCATTTATTGCAAAAGTAACAAAAGGAATAGGACCTTCCATTTACAATGCAGACTCCGAAACCGTCGCTGCATCAGATCCCGAAGAACTGAACCGTGTCAAACAAAATTTTTTGATCAAAAAATTAGGCCTAAAAGATGGGCCCGATTTAGACAAGGCACTAGAGGAAGTGATTACCGCTATTGGCAAATCCAATAAAAATAAATACCGTGTATTAGTATATGCTTTATTGGCAAAGAAATTCAAAAAAGAATCTGTTTACCAATAAGCATCAACTTTTTTACTCAACTCCTAGCCAAAGACCATTTCTCCAAAAAACTCGGGGAGATGGAAGTTAGGAGTTGGGTTTTCTATTTTATTCCAAGATATAAAATGTGGTTGTTTGAGATGATCACCACATTTATAAAAATTCCCATGTATCAGTTTACCTTTCAGCTCTACAAGATCGTCAAACTGAAATACAGCAAATGGAATTACCTCAATCATACTCCATCGCTTATCTGAACCATTGCGCTCAATTAAAGAGTAAGTACGCACCTGTTCTATCGTTGCAATGTCCAACCGATTTCGACTCGCCTTTTCGGCAGGGCCATAACCGATCAAGCCTGTTCCAATTAGATTAAATTCAAGGTTATAATAATGTTTGCGTCCATCAAATGAAATAAAGAACTCCACACAACTATCTTCCCATACATTTTGATTTGTTTCGGAATAATTACCCCGAAGTTGTTCTTCGACGACATCGTACTGCAACACGAGATACTCCTGGGTGTAGCCAATCTTAAATTGTACCTCAGGTTTATACGGGAAAGATTCGCTCCAATTATTAAACTCCAAAGAATGCGATTCAAGATTACTCAAGAGCTTCGACAAAGTATGATAATCTAGTGAATTGGTCAGCTCCGCTGCGATAGGCAAAATGGTTAGTTTTTTCATTCGAATATTTTTTTTACAGAAAAAAGAAGCTTCATCTACGCGATGGAAGCTTCTCAATATGATTAAAGGTATAAAATTGTTAAATGCAATCAAAAACTACCTTCCGCATAAATGCTTCATTCTTTTCCATCTCTTCAACCAATTTCAGTTGCGTATTTGTACGCACCAGATTATGGTCCTCATATTTAGTCTTGTAGTAATGATCTCCTTCCAAATAGTCCGTTAAGAAACGTACTCCTTGCATATATGGCAATAAGAAGGCTCCATCTACTAATGTTTCTTTCTCCAAAGTTGTCAAGAAGTCATTAGCTTCCTCCAAATAACCTTCGGCATATGCCTTATATAAAGCAAGATTTAGCAGAACTTTCGAAACATCCTTCTCATCCTCGGCAACGGGGTTAATAATCGTCCGAATAGCATCCCCAAAATCATATGCCACATAGCCCGGCATGACGGTATCTAAATCGATGACACATTGCATCTTGTCGTAGCAATCTAAGAGCACATTATTAAACTTTGTATCATTGTGTGTAATACGCAGCGGAAGCTCACCCTTACTACCAAGTTCAAGAATGGTTTTCATTCGATCTTCACGACTAAAGATAAAATCCAATTTGTCTTTCACCGACGCTACGCGTTGACAGACATCTTTAGCGATCGCTTTTCGAAGATTTTCGAGTCTAAACTCTATATTATGAAAGTTAGGAAGTACCTCAACGATCAATGAAGCATCTAAATCCGAGAGCTGCTTTTGAAACAAACCAAAAGCACGGCCACCTTCAGCTGCCTGTACCTCAGTCTCTACAATATCATAACTTTTGGTGTCCTCTATAAGGATAAACATGCGCCAATAATTATCCTGACTATCTTTTATATATAATTTCCCATCTTTTGTAGGAACAATTGTCAATACATGATCGCTGATTCTCTTTCCTTCAGCGACTTTAACTTTCTTACTAAGATGCTTGGTGACAATCTCAATATTATGCATCAATCCATCCACGTTCGGAAAAACATGGTGGTTAATACGTTGTAATAAATGCGATATACCGCTATCTACAGTAGTAACTACACGATAAGTATCATTGATATGACCAGAACCAAACGGTTGCACTGAAATGATATCTCCTTCTAATGTGAATTGTTTTGCTGCGCTCTCTACTACTAATTGGTTAAAATCAGACATTAAACTATGTTTTTTAAATCATCAATGTGCTTGCAATATCACAAATTGAATTAATAAATGATAATTTTTATTTCAATCAAACGTTTGCATGAAATTTAATAAAATTAAGCAAACGTTTGCACTTTCATTTATCCCAAATGAAATAATATATTTGTTAATAGTAGCCAGTCTTAAGGACTGTTTTCAAACAAGTAAATAACTAATATACAAACTCCTTATATCTCAAAACAATGGATAGAAGAAATTTCATAAAATCGACTGCCATCACTACAGCTGGAATCGGTGTCCTTTCAAGTACAGAATTATTTGCTCAAACAAATGGGAAAATAAAAATCGGTTTTATTGGCGTAGGCCTTAGAGGACGTAATCACGTTCAAATTGCCCTAAACAGAGATGATCTAGAAATTGTGGCTGTCTGTGACACCCAGGAAGAATCTCTAACACAATGCCGTAAACAATTCAATGCAAAAGGCACCAAACTCCCAAAAGAGTATATTGGTGGAGTTGATGCTTACAAAAAGATGTTAAGCAATGAAAAATTAGATGCTGTCATTATTGCAACGCCTTGGCAATTCCACAAAAACCAAGCTATTGATGCAATGAAAGCTGGTCTATACGTGGGTTGCGAGGTTATTGCAGGTTTAACGCTACAAGATCACTGGGATATTGTGAAAGCATCCGAAGAAACTGGAAAGCCTTATATGACCCTAGAAAATGTTGCATTCCGTCGTGATGTACTTGCTGTATTGAATATGCACAGACAAGGACTATTTGGTGAGTTGTTGCACCTGGAAGGCGGTTATCAACACGATTTACGCGAGGTATTATTCAATGACGGAAAAGCCTATTATGGCCATGGCGTTGAATATGGTCCGAAAGCAATTTCTGAGGCACAGTGGCGTACACAGTTCAATATTGACCAAGATGGTGATCTATACCCGACACACGGTTTAGGTCCAATTATGCAATTTGCAGATATCAACAAGGGGAACAGATTCACTCATATCACTTCGTACTCAAGTAAAGCCCGTGGATTAGCAGCCTATGTCAATAAAGTTTCCCCGGGACATCCTAACGGTAAGATCAATTACAAAAATGGTGATATTACACAAACGATGTTACAATGTGCGAATGGAGAAACCATGTTATTAACGCATGATACACACTTACCAAGACCTTACTCTATCGGTTTCCGCGTACAGGGAACAGACGGTATTTGGATGGATGTTGCTAAAGGTATTCACATCGAGGGTAAATCCAAACCACACACTTGGGATTCTGCAGACGAATGGGTAAAGAAATATGATCACCCAATCTGGAAAAAATATGAAGAGGTAGCAAACGGTTCTGGTCATGGTGGCATGGACTGGTTTGTATTCAATGCGTTCATTCAGGCTGTAAAACAAAAAGTACAGACTCCAATTGACGTGTATGATTCAGTAACCATGAGTGCTGTATTCCCATTATCTACCGAGTCTATTGCAAAAGGAAATAAAACGTTGGAATTCCCTGATTTCACAAAAGGAAAATGGAAAACCAAGAAAAACACTTTTATGTTAGATGACAGTGGAATGTAATTGAAAAAACACGCCTATTATCATAAAAGCCGTATTGAAAGATATACGGCTTTTTTTATGAATGCCTGACATAATCATAATAATCCTACTATTTGGCCGGTCTTTTCCGTAAATTAGCCTAGCAAACAACTTTTTCAACTCATTATGCTTACCGAAGCAATTATTATTTTAGTCCTGATTATTCTAAATGGAATACTATCGGCATCAGAAATATCCATCGTGTCCAGCAGAAAGGCAAGGCTACAAGCTGAAAGCGATAAAAACAATGCCGCTGCAAAAATAGCGCTAAACCTAAAAGAATCGCCCAACAGCTTTCTATCCACTGTACAAATAGGTATTACCCTTATTGGCATCCTAACCGGATTCTTTTCCGGCGGCAGTATTTCATCTTACCTCGTAGAGATCTTTAATAAATCCAGTATCATAGCCCCCTATAGCGAACAGCTCGCCGTCATCATTGTCGTCTTTATCATCACCTACTTTTCGTTGGTACTTGGTGAACTGGTCCCCAAACGTATCGGTATGGCTATTCCGGAGAAGTACGCCATGCTGATTGCTTACCCGATGAACCTGCTTAGCAAAATCGTTCGGCCATTTGTATGGCTACTCAGTATGTCGACGGAGTTTATTGTCAAAATACTCAATATCAAGAGTAGCGGCAATAGTGTCACAGAAGAAGAAATTAAGGCATTAGTAGACGAAGGTGTTGACAGTGGCGTCATCGAAGGTATTGAGCACGATATCGTCGACCGTTTGTTGAGTTTAGGTGACAAAAAAGCGGTCAACCTAATGACTCACCGCAAAAACATTGTTTTTTTGGATCTGGAAGATTCCTTTGAAGAAAACAGAAAGATCATTTTAGACAACGATCATTCCATCTACCCAGTTTGTGAAGGTGGTCTCGACAATATTAAAGGTGTTGTTCATGTAAAATCATTACTCCATCAATGTCTCCAGAACGAAGCATTTGATCTCAGAACACTTATGTTACCGATCAAGTTTGTTAACGAATTCAGTTCATCTTATAGCATTATGAACACCTTACGTACCTCCAGTATACATCAGGCGGTTGTCATTGATGAGTATGGCTCACCACAGGGAATTATTACGTTACGGGATATCGTTGGCGATTTGGTTGGCAACATCACAGAAAGCGACCTAAGTGCCCGTCCGACAATACGTCAATTGGAAAACGGCGATTATGTTGTCGACGGACAATATCAGATTGAGGATCTTTTGGATGAATTTGAAATCGGTCTTTCTGAAGAAGATGAAGATGAGATCAACAATGTAACCACCGTAGGAGGCCTGGTATTCCTAAGATTAGATCACGTACCCGAAGAAGGTGAACGCGTGCGATTTAAAAACCTAATTTTTGAGGTGCTCGATATGGATGGACACCGCATCGATAAATTGCTTTTAAAAATTGAAGAATAAACATAGATAAGTATCAACAATAAAGTATAAAAAATAAGGGCTAATCAGTGTATTGATTAGCCCTTATTTTTATGATGCTATCGATCCTGATTAGTTGATCCCATGCATCATTTTTTTCAATATTGGATTGAAGACAATTAATAGCAATGCCGTAACCCCAGGAACTATTGCAAATATCATAAAGAAATAGGACATCGAATGTTCTTCTGTAATGCGATCAATATATGAACCTAAAAATCCACCGATAAAATTAGCAATTGCCGAAGCACAGAACCAGCAACCGAAAAGAAGCCCTAAAAATTTCTTTGGGGAAAGCTTACTAACATAAGACAAGCCGACAGGCGAAAGACAAAGCTCCCCTGCTGAATGAAAGAAATAGGCGATCACCAACCAAATCATACTCACAGACGCTGTCTTTGCTCCTTGAGGAATCTCGCTCGCCCCATAAGCTAATGCTGCAAATCCAATTCCTACCAATATTAAACCTAGTGCAAACTTAACTGGTCCCGAAGGATTCCAGACCTTCTCCCAGAATTTGCTAAATGACGATGCAAGTGAAATAATAAAGAATGCATTCAATATTTGAAACCATGAGGCTCCAACTTCCGATCCGGTTATTCCAATTTCTCGAAATACTTTCCATAAGCCCAAGCACCAAATGATACCAAATGAGACAGCGGTAAATAAAATAGTCAATGGATACTGTTTATATATTTTTCTAGCCAATGCTGTTAAAACGATCGTCACAATAACGATAGGCACAATAGTCAAAATAGTATCAATCCATTTAAATGTCACTGCTGAACTTCCAGACAGGACCCTTTGCGTATAATCCTTTGCAAAGATAGACATGGATCCGCCCGCCTGTTCAAAAGACAGAAAGAAAACCACACTAGCCAACATAAATATGGTGACAACGATTAACCTATCACGGACAACATGTGCAGGAATGACCTCTTCCTCCTCTTCGTGATTTTTGATCTTTTTTTCATGGTAAGCCTGAAGTGCTTTGGGTGAATCTCCGATAATTCCAAATATCTTTTGTCCAAAATAGAATTGCAACATACCAAAGAACATAAATACTCCGGCAAGCCCGAAACCATAATGCCAACCAATTTTTTCGCCGATATACCCACATAGAAGCATTCCCAAAAATGACCCGGCATTGATGCCCATATAGAATATGGTATACCCTGCATCTTTTTTAGGACTTTGATCTGGATAAAGATTTCCCACCATAGAAGAAATATTAGGTTTAAACATTCCGTTACCCAAAATCATTAACACAAGACCGAGATAAAAGAAATTGGAATTCACACCCTCAAATGCCATAGACAGGTGCCCTAATGTCATTACCAAAGCGCCTATCAAAATCGCCTTCTTAAAACCGGTTAGCTTATCCGCAATCATTCCACCGATCAATGGTGTTAAATAGACAAAACCAGTATACAAACCGTAAAGTTTCATGGCACGTTCGTTACTCCATTCCCATCCCCCATCAGCAAGGGAACTTATTAAAAATAAGGTCAACAATGCCCGCATACCGTAGTAACTAAACCGCTCCCACATCTCTGTAAAGAATAGCACAAATAATCCGGCAGGATGCCCATTTACCATCTTGTCATCGATCCCCTGCTTAGCAAGATGTGCTACAAGAACTTGATCTTTTTCTTGATTCATATAATTTCAATAATTGTTTTATAACTCAGGTTTTGTTTTTATTTTGATAAAAATCGCTTGAAGATACACTATTTTTCTATGAATTAATCAATTCCATGCATCATCTTTTTTATTTTTTTGTTGGCCAGAATAAGAAATACAGCAGCCACCATAGGAATTACTGTAAATACAGCAAAGAAATATGACATGGAATGAGATTCTGTAATCTTATCAATGTATGACCCAATAAAGCCCCCTATAAAATTAGCTATGGCATTGGCACAAAACCAAAAACCAAACAATAACCCCAGGAATTTTTTTGGCGATAGTTTACTGACATAAGAAAGTCCGACCGGACCAATACATAATTCGCCCACTGTATGAAAAAAGTACGCCAATACCAGCCAGATCATACTAACAGAGGCCGTCTTTGCACCGGTAGGAATCTCAGAGCTTCCAATAGATAAAGCTGCAAAACCAACTCCAACCAATGTAAGTCCCATTGCAAACTTAATTGGACCAGAAGGATTCCATACTTTCTCCCATATCTTACTGAATGATGTGGCCAGCGTAATGATAAAGAAAGAATTTAACATCGGAAACCAGGATACAGTAACTTCGGAATTCATACCATAATATTCCCGATAAACTTTCCAAAGACACAAAGACCAAATGATCACAAAAGAAATACTCGAAAAAAGTATGATCATAGGGTATTTACGTATGATTTTCTTCGCTAAAACAAACAGTACTCCGGTAATTACCACAATCGGCAAAACCGTCAATGCAGCATCCAACCATTTAAATAAAACCGCCACTTCACCACTCAATACCCGTTGTGTGTAATTTTTTGCAAAGATCGTCATCGAACCACCTGCTTGCTCAAAAGCTAAATGGAAAACAATACTTGACAACATAAAAATGGCTATTACCAGCAAACGATCACGAACAATATGCTTTGGATTTTCTTCTTGACCGGCCGCAATATCGGTTAACTCGTCTTGTTTCTCGGGTGTATTTCCAATTTTTCCGAAAATGGGTTGTGCAAAATAGAACTGCGACATTCCCAAAAACATAAATACTCCGGCAAGCCCAAAGCCATAATGCCAGCCGATCTTCTCACCAATATAACCGCATAGCATCATTCCTAAAAACGCTCCCCCGTTGATGCCCATATAAAAGATGGTATAACCCGCATCCTTTTTACCTCCTTTATCCGGATATAATTTCCCTACCATCGAAGAAATATTGGGTTTGAACAATCCATTTCCTAAAACAATCAGCACCAAACCCGCTAAAAAGAAGCTTTTATTAAATCCCTCTAAAGCCATAGCGATATGTCCCAGCGTCATAATTATAGCTCCGACCATAATGGATTTTTTATATCCTGTTAGGCGATCGGCTATAATCCCACCGAACAGTGGCGTTAAAAACACCATCCCGGTGTACAAACCATAAAGCTTCATGGCCTCGGAGTTGGTCCAACCCCATCCTTGTTGGGCAATGGTAGAAACCAGAAAATTTACCAACAGCGCCCGCATACCATAATAGCTAAAACGCTCCCACATCTCTGTGAAGAATAATACAAACAAGCCGGCAGGATGCCCTTGTACCAATACATGTTCAGCCCCTACTTTTTGCAAATGGGTTTCAAGAACAGCATTTTTTTCAAAATTCATGTTTTTTTTTGTCGTTATTTTTCAAAATAAGGTAGTGCGATTTCCATTTATAAAATATACCATCGGTAAACGGAAAAATCCGATGATCCTCTACACAAAGAAAGAGGTTGTTCACTCGTCTTCATATACTCAAGCAAGATAGTGAAGATTTTAATAGGTTTCTAATGAATGGACGGCAGTTTTTTTCGTTGTTGCATCCAAGCAACACTTCAATTAAAACCTATTAACTAGTCGAGTTCTTTCCATTTCCTGAAAAGAACTCGACTAGTTAAATATTAGATCAAAGGGCGCAAACGTTCCAATAATTTTTTAGTAGCAAAAATACCCTCTTCTTCGCTCAACTTACTTCCCTCATATTCAATCCCCACATAACCTTTGAATTTTGCTTTTTTAACAATCTTCAACATACGCTCATAGTCAATTTGCGTTTCATTTCCATTGGCATCAAAATCATGTGTTTTGGCACTCACACCATGCGCATAAGGCATTAGATCTGTTACACCTTGATAACGATCATACTCATAGAAATTACCAAGATCAGGTAAACTTCCACAATACCTACTACCCACTGCTTTTAATGTATTGGCCAACCAGTCACCATGTGAAGAGATACCACCATGGTTTTCTACAATAATGCTAATCCCCGCTTTTTTACCAATATCAGATAGTGCTGTTAAACTTTCAACAACACGTTTACTCACTTCCTCAGGAGTCCCTTTTCCAGCCGCATTGACACGGATTGCATGACAACCTAAGAAATTAGCTGCAGAAATCCACTTATAATGGTTTTGCACGGCTTGTTTTCTCTTTGTTTCATCTTCATCACCGAGATTTCCCTCACCATCGATCATAATGAGTACATTACGTACACCATTATCTTTTGCACGCATATTTAGCTCAGTAAGGTAGTTATTATCATTAGCCTTATCCTTAAAAAACTGATTCACATATTCCACCCCGTAAATACCGTATTTTTTGGCAGCTAATACCGGAAAATCCAAATTGTTCAAATCTCCCTTGAACAAGGATTTATGCAATGACCATTCAGCCAAGGAAATGTCAAACCAATCTTTCTTTGCTGCCGCAAAACTCTCCAAAGAGGGAGCTAATGCTATACCAGCAGACGCTAGTGCAAGGTTTTTAAGAAAATCTCTTCTTGAATTCATGTGTTTAGATTTAATGTGTTATTTAAATATTTCCCCAGCCAGTAGTCAACACATCAACGAGGTGCATCGTCTGAATGGGTAATTTATGTTTATCGATATAAGATTGAAGCTGTAGCAAACAAGATGAATCAGTGGAAATAATATAATCCGCATTCAGATCAAGTGCGTTGCGCACTTTTTGCTCAGCCATTGCTGCGGATATTCCTTCGAATTTAACGGCAAAACTCCCCCCAAACCCACAACATGTCTCGCTATCTTTCACCTCCACCATCTCCAAGCCTAAGACCTTACTCAATAATTTCCGTGGTTCCTCTTTAATCTTGCACTCTCGCAAAGCCGAACAAGAATCGTGATACACCGCAACACCCTCCAGCTCAGCTCCAAAATACTCTTTTTTTAGCACGTTTACTAAAAAATCAGAGATTTCCACAACCTGTTGCTGTATTTTATGGCATTGATGAGAATCTGCCGAATTTGCGAATAAATCATTATAAGCATGTCGTACCATACCAGTACAAGACGCCGAAGGAGAAATAATCACATGATCTCCTGAGAAATCACCTAAAAACTTCCGTCCGACCTGTTTTGCATCATCCCAAAATCCAGCATTATAGGCAGGCTGGCCACAGCATGTCTGCTCAGGATTATAGACAACCTCGCAGCCGACCTTTTCTAATAAACGAACCGTATTAAAAGCGGTCTCAGGGTAAAGCTGATCTATAAAACAAGGAACAAAAAGTTCTACTTTCATATGCAATTCAATCAATAAAATTAAGATTTATTGGATACTAATATCCGGATCAAAAGTAACAATCCAATTACAAAAAATAAAGAAAGAACCAATGCCGAGTATCGAATATTATGTGTAACCTGTTCTATAAACCCGAATGAGAATAATCCTATGACTATAGCAACTTTTTCTGTGACGTCATAAAAAGAAAAGAAAGCAGTCGTATCTTTGATATCCGTCGGAATTAATTTAGAATAGGTTGAGCGCGATAAGGACTGGATCCCGCCCATAACTAAACCGACCAATGCAGCAATGATATAAAACTGAAGTGGGGTAGATAAATAAAAGGCCGAAATACAGATGCCGATCCAGATCATAACCACAACGATCAACACCTTGATATTCCCAAAAAGCGTAGATAAATAAGACATTAAAAATGCACCTAAGATAGCTACAAGTTGAATGAGAAGAATTGTAGCAATCAACCTTTCCGCGCCTAAATGCAAAATTTTCTCCCCAAAAGAAGAGGCGACAATCATCAAAGTCTGAACACCAATTGCATAAAAGAAAAAAGCCGGCAAAAACTGTTTTATTTCAGGAATACCTTTGATCTTTTGGATAACATGGCCGAATTCATCCCGTACATTCTGAACAAAACTCTTACCTGTGTTATTCTCGGTTGCATCGATTTTAGGCAGGTATTTAAAAGGAATCATTGAAAACCCAAGCCACCACAATCCGACCATTAGAAACGATATACGGGCCGGTAGTGAAGCATCTGTAATACCAAACCATTCAGGTTTAAGCACCACTATAAAACAAAGAATCTGTAAAGTGACACATCCAATATAACCATAAGCAAAACCTTGCGCACTCACCTTATCTTGTTGATCGACAGTCGCCAAAAGCGGTAAATAAGAATTGTTAAACAAAACACCGCCAATATACCCCATCGCTGCAAGCACAAAACAGATGATACCAATTTCCAAAGTTTCAAGCTTGAAGAAAAATAAGCACATACATGCAACTGCTCCAACATAAGTGAAGAATTTCATAATCTGTTTCTTTTTTCCTTTTGCATCAGCGTACGAAGAAATAAAGGGCAAAGAAAAAGACATCAACAGATAGGCAAAAGCCAAAGAAAAATTGGAAAGTGCGGTATTGACGACTTCAATCCCAAAGAAACTAACAACATCACCATGCTCTTTTGTTGTAGTAATTGCGGTATAGTAAACAGGGAATATCGTGGAAGTAATAACAAGGTTGTAAGCAGAATTGGCCCAATCGAACATGGCCCAAGAACGAATCAATTTTTTATTGTTTTTTACAATTGCTTCCATTTAAATTGGCTTAATAAGTTTGACGAATATAAGTAATTATTTTAGCCATTTCTTTACGAATTGCACTTGCTCGATCATCTATATAATTATTGTTCATAAAAGAAAATGCCAAGCGCCTTCCTGTCCGTGTGATCAAATAACCACTTTGATTATAGACAGATGTAATCGTTCCCGTTTTAGCAAAAACAAACGGTTCTCCGAGATCTTTGCTATAGGTACGTTTCAGAGTACCATCTACACCCCCAGCCGGAAAAAGACGAAAACGTTCCTTCTCATCCGGCAACTTATTTTTCAAGACGACCAATAGATCGACATTATTTTGCGGAGTCACCTTGTTATAAGACGACAAGCCCGATCCATCAAAAATGGCAACCTCAGCTGAAAAGTATTTATAAACGTTATTCTTCATCCAGTCCCGCACCAAGTAAGTATCAAATTGACCGAATTGTTTCCACGAGCACATCATTAAAAACTGTTCAGCAATAAAATTATCACTTGGCAACATCATTTCACGGATTAAATTTTTGGTGCTGCCGGAATAGAGTATCTTGGTATTGCTTGGTTTTTGGTAAGACAATAAGGTCACGGATTTACCTAGACTATCCGACAATAATTTAATAAATAAACTATCAGAATAGATAAATGGAACTTCATTGACATAACCGCTCGGAACGGGACGTTTGGACATCCAAAAGGAATTTGTACGAAATGAACGGGAAAGTTCAAAATCACCTACCTTAGGTTCGGGCAAAAAATTCAGTGAATTTTGAAAACTCGCTGGAGAGGTTAATAGATAATTATAACCTTTTTGTCGAAAAGTGACCACGTTGCCATAAATAGGAAATGTACTAATTTCAGGCTGATAGTAAGCTTCAAAATCTTCCATAGCCCAACCATGTGCAAAGAATTTATTCTTCATTGTCCCTGGCACAACAAAAATGCGTTTATTCGTATTTTTCAAAAAGTTGTAGACCACCCTGGTATCTAACCGATTATGCAAAAACGTAGGATCACCTGTCCCCCAGATAAGCAGCGAGTCTCCACGTTCCACATACTCCAAACCAGGTATTGAATCGCCCAACAGTGCTAGAGCAGCATAGGTGGTATACATTTTTGTATTGGAAGCCGGTGTAAAATGCTTATTGCCGTTTATGTCCATCACATATTTATTGGCATTTAGGTCATACAAAGAAAAACCAACAAAATGATCATTTAATATTTTAGATTCTTGAAATAGCTGATAAACATCCTCAAAGTTCTGAGCCTTCGCTACAAAAGTAGCCGCCGGCACAAACCAAAGCAGCAACAATGCACTTAAAATTTTTTTCATCAGTTCAAACATACAAAAAACTGCAAGAACTCCCTTTCGCCTATTGCCAAAATTCAGATACAAATCCTTTAAAAAGGAAGGGGGAGACGATGTCTCCCCCTTCCTTTTTAAACTATCAAAAATTAATATCCTTGATTTTGTGTCAGAGCTCCACCACTTCTGTCAATCTGCGATTGTGGAATTGGGAAGTAATCATTTTGTGGTTTATAGTTTAAGCCTTTATAGCGGGCCATAAAACCACCTTCAAACGTTGCATAGCTTTCCAATACAGTTTTCGCCTCACCCCAACGTACGAGGTCATAGAAACGATGTCCTTCCATCGCTAATTCTAAACGACGTTCAAAACGAACAGCTTTGCGCGCATAATTTTGGTCTGGGAAAGAAGTATAGGGTTTAACAACATATACTGCCGCTGCTACATTATCGCCAGTCGTTTTAGGAGGTAATTTTGCGGCACGCTCACGAACTGCATTTACCAGATTCATTGCTGCACCTAAATCGCCTAATTCAACCTGACATTCAGCTGCCATTAAAACAACATCAGCTAAACGAATAATATTGACATCCAAGTCAGTAATATATGCCGCTCCTGACGCAGTATGTGTTGCATGTAAACTCTTCGGAATCATTGTTTTTATACCAACAAATGGTCCACCCGAGCTCACCTCACGAATCCATGCATCACCTGGCATGACACCATAATCATAGAAATTCACACCTCTACGGCCAACCGTATAATCTAAACGTGGGTCAAAACGAAGCGTAACATCAAGTTTATATGTTTTCTTTGCGTCATCGGACAAACCGAAATCTGATTTATATGGATTATTTCGATAAGAACCATCTAACAATGGTAATCCATTTGCATCAACTTTATACGCATTAACCAAATCAATGGTCGGCTGATAGAAACCACAACAACCTACAGGATTACTTCCATTTAATCCAGACAACATATCACCAACATTGGCATTATCACCCGATCCATCTGGATTAATCACATGCTTCGATACCAGTAATGCCTCTGGGCCGTCTTTTGTAAGTACATCAAAGTTATTTTGGTACGGCATCGTACGTAGATCCTTTGCACCTATAACTTCCTTAAACAAAACTAACGCATCCGCATATTTTTTTTGGTAGAGGTAAACTTTACCCAGATAAGCTTTCGCGATATTCTGATCCATACGTCCGGCCTGGCTATTGATTTTTGTCGCTGGCAAATTCGCTATTCCAGCTTTTAAATCGTCAATAATCTTCGGAAGTAAATCATCCTTATTCGGTTTCGTTTTAGCCTCTTCATCTGTTGTATTCTCATCAACATAGGCTAAATTTTTAAAAACACGCCAAAGGTAAAAATAATAATGCGCTCGCAACACCCGGGCTTCACCTTCTATTTCCTTCGCACGTGCGGCCGTTACCGTTTTTCCACCTGCTTGGTCGGCCTTCAGAATACGCAACGTATTATTTGCCCTTAATACGCCCTCATAATAAACTTCCCACATTTGACTCAGGTTGTCGTTCGAACTATTTGGCGTATGAAATTCAATCATATTCATGTTCGGTTGATCGGTTGCCTCAGATCCTTTATGCGCATTATCTCCTGCAACTTCACCAAACAACCATTGGCTAGGCGCCGAAGAGTAATTCCCCCAGGTACCGTTGACATTGCCGTTCAATATACCATACGCCCCGATAAGAGAGGCCTCTATACCTTTTGAATTTACAATCTGAGACTCAGGTAATTCAGCTTGCGGATCACGCTCCAAAAAAGATTTCCCACAAGAGGCTAATAAAGTCAATGATATACCTAAAACTGTAATTATATTTCTTTTTTTCATTTCAATCAAATTTTAACTTAAATCACTAAACTCTTAAAATCCTAGACTAACACCCAACATATATTGACGAGCCTGTGGATACACACCAAAGTCTACACCCAAGGCTGGGTAAGTCGACGGAGTAGCCGTAACTTCTGGATCAAGCCCCTCATATTTAGTAATCGTAAACAGATTTGTTACCCCCACATAAGCACGGAGTTTCTTGATACCGGTATTATTACCAAAAACACGATTGGTATCGAAGTTATAGCCAACTTGAAGATTTTTCAATTTCAAGAAACTTGCATCCTGTACATAATAGCTCGAAGAAGCATACTCATAGGGTGAAGCATTTCTCACTTGAGAAGGGATCATGCTACCGCTATTCGTTGGACTCCATTCATCCAATACGCGCGTACTTTTTTGACCTCTAAACACACCAAAATCTGTAAAATACCGCGTAGCTTCATAGTTTTGATTACCCTTTGAACCATAGAAGTAGGCCATAAAATCAAAGTTTTTATAAGCCGCATTGATATTGAATGAATACACAAAATCAGGATGTGGGCTACCTATAACGGTACGGTCACTTGCATCAATTTTGCCATCACCATTGACATCCTCAAATTTAAGTCCACCAGCTCTTGACTTTCCATCCTCATATTTAGCGACACTTGCATTGTTCATATCCGCTTCCGAATAAATACCAATTACTTTATAGCCATAGAAAGCACCAAGAGGTTCTCCAGGTTTTAAGATGGAGGTTTCCATACTTCTAAAACTACCGTACACTTGTTGGGTTACTGATGGTGCCAAAGAAACAATCTTGTTCACGTTACGTGAAATAGTTGCAGACAGATCCAATTTAAATGCACTTTCTTGACGTCTACCGTAATGATAGTTCAATGAAAACTCGATACCTTTATTTTGCATATCACCAATATTTACATAAGGCGATCCGGCCCGGCCTGCGGCAACAGCAGGTAAAGGCAACAGGTACAGCATGTCTTTCGTCTTTTTATTGTACCAATCAAAAGATCCATCAAAATCACCTTGTGCCAGGGTAAAATCCACCCCAATGTTTAATGCAGATACTTGTTCCCATTTTACGTCCGGATTACTGTAGGCATTGTGCCACATACCGGAAGTCAAGCTTCCGTCAATAGGATATGACGATGAATTAATAGCGACCTGATAGCGATTCAGATATTGATTGGCTGGAATACGTTGGTTCCCCGTCACCCCATAACCCGCTCTGATTTTTAGGTCCGAGATCCATGACACACCTTTCATGAATTCTTCCTCCGACAAACGCCAGGCAGCACTCGCTCCAGGGAATGTTCCATATTTATTGTTCGGCCCAAAATTAGAAGAACCGTCACGACGTACTGTTGCGCTTAAGATATACCTATCTTTGTAGGAATAATCAACCTTTCCAAATACCGAAAATAAGGAGCCTACAGAACCGCTACCTTCACTGACGCGACCAGTTGAAGCGGCATCCAAGTAAAGGTAATCAAGCGATGACATTGTAAAAAAGCCGTTTCCTTTTCCCCTTATCTGCCTATTTCTATTCTGAATAGCTTCCGTACCAGCGAGAATGCTCAACGTATGCGCCTCATTAAATATTTTTTTATAATTTAAAGTATTTGTCCAAGTCCATTCTTTATTCAGTCCAAAAAATTCATTAATTCCATTGTTAAAACTTCCTTCTGTAAACTCAGGGTTTGGATAGGTATAAGATACACCATTGTAGTTTTCATACTTCATACCAAAACTGCTACGGAAGGTTAATCCTGAGACAATATCAAATTCTCCAAAGACATTCCCGAAAAACATATTGCTCTTATTCTTATTATCCTTGGCACGATAGGCGATAGCAACAGGGTTTTCTCCATTACCATACTGTCCGCCAACAGATCCCGCAAAATTTCCGCCCTCATCATATACAGGGATGATATTATGAATACGATACGCAAAACCTAAAGCACTACCTTCACCGATATAGTCCCCGGCAGTATTGGTATTTACTCCCATACCAAATCCTTCCGTAAAACTATATTGCATATTTTCGCCGAAACGTAGTTTATTATTAAAGGCAGAGAAGCGTGTGTTTGAACGAAGATTATATTTTTCAAAACCGGTATGAATAATTGTTCCTTTTTGTTTCAGATAACCGCCCGAAATCGCATAGGAAGCATCTTCACCACCTCCTAAAACGCTAAGTTGGTGCGACTGAGTAGGGGCATTTTGGGATAAAGCATCAAACCAGTTGGTTCCGGCCTTATTTGCTTTGGTAATCTGATAAAAATCGCTTCGGCTACTCGCATCGTACTTATATTTTGACATATCCACGTCTGCAGCTGTAATCACATCTTTCCCGCCTACTTTGGGTCCAGCGATAAGGTAATCAGGCATCACATTATTTGTGCCGTCCAATCTATTTTCAATATCCAATGTTTGTTGCGGAGACAACATTTTTGGAAAACGCCCACTGTTTGGAACCTGCACACCATAATAAGAGTCAAGGCTAAATTGAGGTTTTCCACTTTTACCTATTTTTGTGGTAATGATGACAACACCATTATTTGCACGTGAACCATAAATTGAAGCTGCTGACGCATCTTTTAAGACCTGCATCGTTTCAATATCATTTTGATTCAACCAGCTTAACTTTCCTTCGTAAGGCACTCCATCAATAATGTAGAGCGGCTCGTTGTTGTTGATCGTACTGTAACCACGAATTTTGATCTGTGGTGTAGAACCAGGGGCACCATCGACTACGATCTGAACCCCTGTTGCCCGCCCTTGCAATGCCTCAACTGCACTCGCCGCCGGGGTAGTCTTCAACTCCTTCACATTGACAACGGCAACAGCACCGGTTAAATCTTTCTTACGCTGTGCCGAATAACCTGTGACAACAACCTCTTCCAAGGCATCTTCTGAACCGCTTAATGAAATTGCAAGATCAGCTTTCGAAGAAACAGTGACTTCAGTACTTTTGTACCCAATATAACTGATAATCAACACATCACCCACTTTTGCTTGAATCGTAAATGCACCATTCTCGCCGGTCGACGTCCCGTTACTGCTCCCCTTAACTTTCACAGATACACCAGTAATACCTTGACCTGTAGTAGCATCCTTCACGACCCCCTTGATAGGCGTCTGTTGTACGCTTCTTGTTTTGATTAATGAAACGACTTCAACTTTGCCATGGCTAGTTAATCCACTGGCAAATCCATGAGTGGTCATTCCTCCTCCAATGAGAAGAGAACTCATAATCAGAAACCTCTTATTGAACTTTTGGCCCAATATGAGATCAAAACAGCAATTTTTGTCCGTTTTTTTCATCATAATTTTACTAAATAGGTGGTTTAAAAAAATTTATGTTTATGCTTTAGTTGTTTTAGTTGATATTGGTTGCTATCTAAGTTTTTGGTCATTTTTTTAGGTCTGACGACAACAATGCTATATTATTGGCAGGTTCAGGCCCCTTGGTTATTCATTTTTTTCTAATTTGGTTATTTTTCCAGAAATGTTAAAATCTGTTAAATAAATGTAAAGAATAATAAATGTAAAAAAAAAGGAAAAATCTTAATTAATTCACAAAGCGCTATAAATCAAGTTATTGTATTTTATACACTAAGCTAAAATGCAATACTATTGTTACACAAGCACATCCTTTTGTTTTCTATCTCTCGAACCTTTCCCAAAATTCAATGTCCATTGTCAAATATTCCACAAATAGGTCCAAATAAGCTAAAAGCTCCTTATATTTGTTGTTGATGAATGTAAGTAATTTATTAGAACGGGCGCTCCGATTTGAGTTCCTATCCAAGGAAGAGGGTGTTTTTTTATATCAAAACGCACCTACAGCTGATTTGACTTTCGTAGCCAATGAATTGCGTAAGATACAAGTGCCACATGGTAAAGTAACCTGGCAAATCGACAGAAATGTCAATACCACCAATGTGTGTATTGCAAATTGCAAATTTTGCAATTTTTTCCGTCGCCCTGGTCATGAAGATAGCTACATTACCGATATTGAAAGCTACAAACAAAAGATAGAGGAAACTTTTAAATACGGTGGCGATCAACTGCTGCTGCAAGGTGGCCACCACCCGGATTTAGGTATTGAGTTTTACAAAAACCTTTACAAGCAATTAAAGGAACTTTATCCTACGCTAAAACTACATTCTCTCGGTCCACCTGAAATTGCGCATATTTCCAAATTGGAGAATATGAGCCATATTGAAGTTTTGACGCAATTGAAAGAAGCAGGACTAGACTCGCTACCTGGAGCGGGAGCTGAAATTCTCAATGATCGTGTGAGACGTCTTATATCAAAAGGAAAATGCGGTGGTAAAGAATGGCTAGATGTTATGCGGGCAGCCCATAAAATTAATTTACCAACTTCTGCCACCATGATGTTTGGTCATATCGAAACGATAGAAGAACGTTTTGAACATTTGGTATGGATTCGCGAAGTACAGGATGAAAAACCGCAGGAATCCCATGGATTTATTGCGTTTATCCCTTGGCCTTTCCAAGATGATGGTACCTTATTGAAAAGACTGCGCGGTATTACCAATAATGTAACGAGCGAAGAATATATTCGCATGATTGCCTTAAGCCGCATCATGCTTCCTAATATTAAAAATATACAAGCTTCCTGGCTCACTGTCGGAAAGCGCACGGCGCAATTATGTCTGCACGCTGGAGCGAACGACTTCGGCTCAATTATGATTGAAGAAAATGTCGTTTCGGCAGCTGGTGCACCACATCGGTTTACATCAAAATCTATACAGGAAGCTATTTTGGAAGCTGGATTCAGCCCACAACTGCGAACACAAAGGTATGAGTTCCGTGAGCTACCAGCCCATATGGTCGAACAGGTCATTAACTATTAATACGATACATTGAAAGACGTCATAAGAAATATTGAAGCAATTATATTTGCTTCTGCGGAAGGAATAGATCTTGCCGATATCAAACAGATTTTGCAGGAATCCTTAGCCATCGAAGTATCCAGGGAAGAGCTACGTGACTTGATTAAAAAAATTGAAACAAAGTACCAGGACGAAGACTATGTACTCGAATTACGCTATATCAACAACGCCTATCAGTTTTTGACAAAAGCTGTTTACCATGAATCGATACAACAGCTCCAAAATCACAATAACAAGCGAAAACTAAGTCAATCAGCGCTAGAAACCCTCGCAATCATTGCCTACAGACAACCGATAACAAAATTAGAAGTGGAGCAGATTAGAGGTGTCAGCTGCGATTACTCTATTCAACGGTTACTGGAAAAGAAACTGATCAAAATTGCGGGAAAAGCAGATAGTATCGGAAAACCTTTACTTTATGCAACAAGCCAGCAGTTCATGGATCACTTCGGAATCAATGGTGTGAGAGATCTCCCACAATTGAAAGACATCGTTACCGAGGACAATGCGATTGGCGAAACAAATGAATAAATAAAATAAAATAAATTTTTATTTTCAAAATACAATTCAACATACTGATTAACAGAAAAATAAAGCTTAATATTTTTTTAAAAAAAAGTTTTAAAAAATAGTTTTCTTCTCTAATTTTACAACATTGAATAAGAAACAATAAAGTATTATTTTATGAACACGGCAACTTTAGCTAACGAAGATCTTGAAGAAGTAAAATTCGCATCTTTCAACGGTCCTGATGACGATGATGATGATTTCGATGACGATTTCGATTTACCTGAAATCGACTCAATTGGAGGATTGGATGACTTCGATGATGACGATGAATTTTAATATTTTAGTGCGATATAACACTACCTATTAAAACACCAGAGTATCATTAAAAAATAAGGCGTTCAATTTGATTGAACGCCTTATTTTTTACTTTGCTTGATTTTTTACTTTACTTGATCGATCAATTTATGTAATTCCATCTTGGGAATCATGCCGCTTTGTCGCCATACCTGTTGGCCATTTTTGAACAACACGAAAGTAGGCACGCCACTTACCTTATAAATCGAAGCAATTTTCGGATTCTTATCCACGTCAATTTTAATGATAGACAAATCATCTTGATAAAATTCCTTTACATCCTGTAAAATCGGCGCCATAGTCTGGCAGGGACCGCACCACGTCGCAAAAAAATCCACCAAAACCAGCGAATTTGATTGAATAATCTGGTCAAAAGTAGCCATTATTGATTCTCCTTTACTTCTTCTTGCAATGCCTTATACCCACCTTGGATATTGCATATATGTTTAAATCCTTTAGCACTCAAAATCGATACAGCCACTGCACTCCTATAACCTGATTGACAGTGTACATACAGCTGTTGATTGTCTTTTTTAAGCGTAGAACCAAAATTAACGAAATCTGTTAATGGAATATTCATTGCATTGTCAATATGTCCATTACCAAATTCTTTATCTGTTCTTACATCCATAATATGACCTTGATCTGATCTTTTCCTGAATTCTCCTGCACTGATATTACGCAACGAGACTACATCTTCGCTAGCTTTCCAAGTTTCAATGCCGCCTTCCAAAACCCCAATAACATGAGTATAACCCAGCTTTAATAAATGATGATAAACCGTATCTTGACTATCTCCGTCTGTAATCAATAAAAGCTTTTGAGCTTTATTGGGAAACACTTGCGCCAAAAAGTGATCAAAAGGGCCCTTAAAGCCTATATTTATTGATTTAGGTACAAATCCTTGTAGGAATATATCGCCAGGTCGCGTATCAAGAACTTGAATAGCTGTTTCACGACGCAGTTTTTTAAATTCTTTCAATGTTAATCGTGGTAAATCTGAAGCGGGTTGCGACATCTCGACCCGATGACTCTTCGATGCTGAATACAATTGCATTTGACCATTGAACAGTGCAATACAGACTCCACATAATGTGATAAAAACTCTACGCATATATTTTACTATTTAAAAGGAATAAGCAGCTTTTCCAATTCCTCAATTTTACCATTGTATATATTTAAATCCACATTGCCCTGAATCCCTCTAACAGTACCTTTTTCAGAAAATTGCCAGAAGGCCCAATGCTCTTTGGGGTTCTCAATCCAGAAGTTATAATTTGCAATCCACAACGTATAAGCTGCAAATTCCTTTTCCAAAAAATCACTATAAAACTTATCTCCGGAGTAAAGAATGGGTTTTACCTTGTAATGGGCTTCGACTTCTTCAAGCCAACGTTTTAGCCCAACTTTCAAGCTATCCATCGATTGTTGCTTTGGATGCTCCTCAATATCCAAGACCGGTGGAAGATCGCCAGATTGTAATTTAACCTTACGAATAAAATTCTTCGCTTGCTTTACCGAGTTCTCATTCGGTCTAAAATAATGGTAGGCCCCTCTCAAAACTGGCCTATTTTCCGTTTTACTCCAATTTCGACTAAACTTATCATCAATTCCTTTCTCACCCATTGTCGCCCTGATAAACACAAAATCTATTGGAAAATGATCATTGATTGTGCTAACTTTCTGCCAATCTATTTCTTCCTGATAGGTAGACACATCTATGCCAAACACCTTATCGTCGTGCTTGCTCATTATCTCAATATTACGAATATCATATTTAGCTTCCTTCGTCAGAGACTTGTCTTTGGAGGTAGCCACGCGAAAATAGTATATAATTCCAGCCCGATAATGCCACACAACAAGACAGAGGAAAAACACCAGCATCCCTGCTATCATCCAAATCCACCTTGTTCCACGAACCTGACTTCCTTTTGTACTTGTTTTCTTTCTTTTTGATTGCTGTTGTGCCATAGCACGATGAAGTTACGGCAATAGCAATTAACTCGCAAAATTTTCGCAACAATTTATATTTTTGTGTATGATCGTATACAACCCCAAAGACTGGCTTTCGGCAACTTTCAAATTGCATAAATCAGATACCTTCAAAAAGTTACTGCCATTTCTTGTTTTGATAGCGTTTTATTCCTGGATGATTGCCTTTCTAGAATTGGAATACCTCAAACTAAATGAAAAGAGCTGGGTCAAAAACATTACCATTGTCCACAATCTTCTCGGTTTTGTTATATCGCTTTTACTGGTATTCCGAACAAACACGGCCTATGACCGCTGGTGGGAAGCCCGAAAACAATGGGGTACATTGACCAATGTTAGTAGAGCCTTTTCCTACAAACTCAATGCCATGCTGGATGTAGATGACAAAGTGAATCGTAGTTTTTTCAGAAAGGCAATCCCCCTGTTCGCAGAGACACTATACGATTTTCTAAGATCGGATTACACCAAGTTTATGCTCGACGAAAACGAACACCCTGAGTTAAAGGCATTAGACAATAAAAAACATGGTCCGAACCAAGTTTCCACCATGATCTTCCACAAAATCAATGATCTATATAAAGAAGGAACTATAAGTGGCGATCAGCTTATTATCCTTAATGAGGAAATTATTACCATGACACATGTTTGTGGAGCTTGTGAACGTATTAAAAACACCCCAATACCATTGGCATATAGTGCATTTATCAAGAAGTTCATTATCTTCTATACCATGACCCTTCCAGTAGGTTACGTTTTTTCCATCGGTTACTTTGTTGTGATAGCTGTACCATTCATCTTATATGTTTTAGCATCTCTTGAATTAATTGGTGAGTCCATTGAAGAGCCATTTGGTATCGACCAAGACGATTTACCGATCGACAAAATTGCGGCCAACATTAGGAAACACTGCCATGAGATTATCCCTGCATAGACTTTTTTAAAAACAATCTAGCTCATTTTCAAACGCTAAGACTAGCTATAGAAAATAAGTTTTGTAAATCTATTCGAAATTTCTACTTTTGTCGCGGAGAGTTGGCAGAGTGGTCGAATGCGGCGGTCTTGAAAACCGTTAACTGTCACAGGTTCGGGGGTTCGAATCCCTCACTCTCCGCAGAAAAAGCCTTTCAGAAATGAAAGGCTTTTTGCTTTTGCCCCTTTATTCTCCCCCATCAAAAGATCAATTTTCTTATAGTACCATTCCATTCGAATTATCAGAGCGTTACCTACAAGAAAACAACATTTCACGCAACTCTTCCTGGCCACATGCACTCTTTTTCACTTTTTTCATTCTTTTATGTAATAATCTGTAATTCATAACATCTAATAGGCAGAATATTCTAGAAAACCATAATTACTAATTTTAAATTCAATGCTTATGAAAACTATTGTTCTTCGTATCAATAAAGATCTACCGAACTATTTAAGCCATTTCGCCAAAGTCGGTATCTCAATACTTTTACTTATAATTTACGGATCGGCATTTGCACAAAAAAAATATGATTTTCAGGTCAGTATCTATGGAAAAGGAACACCGATCATTCTTATTCCAGGATATAGCTGTAGTGGAACCGTATGGACAGAAACTGTTAATCACTTAAAAGATAAATACGAATGTCACGTGCTTACACTTCCTGGCTTCGCAGGACAAGCAGCGATTAAAGAAGCATTGCTTGAGACTATGCGCAATGAAATCATAGCATATACAAAGGCAAAAAAATTGCAAAATCCGATTCTTCTAGGCCATAGTTTAGGAGGCTTTTTGAGTCTCTGGATCGCAAGCACTGCACCCTCCCTATTTCAAAAAGTTATCGTTGTGGACGGAGTACCGTTCTACCCGGGCATGCAGAACCCAAATACAAGTGTAGAGGAAGTGAAAAAGTTTGTCGATAAAGATGCACTTATCGCACAATTTACTTCAATGGGAGACCAACAACTTAGTGTGTATGCTGAAAATATAGCACGACAGCTGGTAACCGATTCTATAAAAGCCAAAACAATAGCCGAATGGCAAGTACAGAGCGATAGAGTTACATTAGCATCTGCTTTTTATGAAATGATGACAACGGATATCCGTCAGGATCTTGCTAAAATTACCATACCCGTTTTGGTACTGGGTAGTAAGTACGAAACGCTGGAAAAATCGCAGCAGATTCTTTCCGAACAATATAAGTATGTAAAAAAGCTAACTTTACACAATACCAACAGTAAGCATTTTATTATGTATGATCAGCCAATATGGTTTTTTAAAGAACTAGACACATTTTTAAAATAACCCGATGACCAACAAAGAAAACTTTGAGATTATTTACAAAGAATATGCGCCGGCCATCCGCAAGCTATGCCACAGTTATACCGGAGACCGAGATAATGCAGAAGATTTAATCCAAGAGACCTTCATTACTGTATGGAAAAAACTCGACAGTTTTCGCAACGATGCTAAATTAGGTACCTGGATCTACAGAATAGCGATCAATAATTGCTTGACGAGTATGCGAAAAAAACATCAACATTTTAAAAAAATGACCGACAAAAGCTGCGTCGAAATACCAGAGGAATCATCATCTGAAAAAGTACAGCAGATTGATCTATTGTACAAATGCATCAGCAAACTAAAGGAAGCTGATAGGGTACTGATCACATTGGTATTAGATGAAAAACCTTATGAGCAAATAGCAGAAATTACGGGAATTACAGAGAATAATCTCCGTGTAAAAATCCATAGAATTAAAAAAGAATTAACCGAAATTTTCCATAAATATGCAAGACTTTAACGATTTACAACATCTTTGGAAACAGGATAGCAAACAAAATATCTTGCCCCCAAAACACCTGAATAAGGTCAAAAACTTTCGTCAAGAATTAATAAGGAAAGAAATAGCCGGTGCTGTTTTATTGCTTGTAACAGGTTTAATTATTCTTACTCTGGCATATTTTCTTGATTTTAGGCATAAAACGCTCGCATTGTACACATCGATGTTTATCGTATCCTTCCTTTGCTTTATACAGGCATACTTAATGTTGACTACTGCACGTAAAATCAAACAGATCAACGAAGCAGCTTTACCTACCGAACATTTACAACAGTGGCAACAGTTTGATTCCTTTCGAAAGAAAAGAATTCATTGGAATATGCCGATTTATCATCTACTTCTTGGGATAGCGATCTCGATCTATCTTCGGGAAATCCTAACAGGTGCCAGTTTCCACTATTATTTACTGACTTACCTTCCAACCTATAGCTGGATTCTATTTTCCTACTTTTATCTGGGTAAAAGACAACTCGCTAAAATTGACCGATCAATCAACGAAGTTATTTTTGAATTACAGGAGTTAGAACGACAGTTCGGGAATTGAAAAATCGGATGATGTTTGTTCCTTAAAAATACGTTCATGATTACTTTTTAATTGCAATAAAAAACCTTAAAACAAGATTATGATCGCATCTAAAAGCGGACATATCGTCCAAAGCAGAGTCCGCTATCTCCAATATGACATCGGAAGGTGGTCAACCACTAAAAATAACCAACTGGTATTCAGCTACATTCCTATTTAAGAGTGCTAAAACTGCTTTTAAACAAAGAAAAATGTAAAATAAGTTTTGTAATTCTACCCAAAATTTCTACTTTTGTCGCGGAGAGTTGGCAGAGTGGTCGAATGCGGCGGTCTTGAAAACCGTTAACTGTCACAGGTTCGGGGGTTCGAATCCCTCACTCTCCGCAGAAAAAGCCTTTCAGAAATGAAAGGCTTTTTGCATTTTAGCCCAATTTATCGCCTTACTCTGTCTTAAGAACTTACCTCAAGTTTATATCCTTTACCACGTATAACCGTAATTTTGATATTCGGATCAAACTCCAGTTTTTTCCTAAGTTTTGATATAAACATATCTAAACTGCGCCCAACAATAATCCCCTCATCTTCCCAAATCTCTTTTTGCAGCCGGGTTCGCGCTATCGTCTGGTTAGGAGACAAAGCGAAAATATGCAGCAGACGGGTTTCCGTTCCAGTGAGATCTATGGTGTTTTCATTAATGACCATTTCTCGCTCCTGCGGATTAAACAAAACGGCCCCAAAGGTTAAAATACTGTTATTTTGATCGTCTAACACAATGCTTCGCCTCCGATCCGATTTCCAAAAAATGAATCCAGCAAATGCTAAAAACAACAGAATACCAAGAAAATAGCTATTCGCTGCTGTAATTATCCCGCTCGGTTTAAATTTAATATTGATCATGTAACATCCTTGAGGTTGCACTCTACCTCTACAAGCAATAATATCATCTTTTTTATTATGGGAAATAGCATATCCATAAGCTACACTCGAATTGCTACAGTTGAGCACATTAACGACATAATCACGGCCAAGAGGATCATTGACCAACAGGCGCTGAATAGTACTCACCAGTGAGTCTGGTTTAAAGGTGATTTCATTCTCAAACCTGATCTGATATTCATTTTCTTGAATCTTTTCTACCGGAAGTACCCTTGATCTACTGTCTCCCGACTGCGTAAGCAGTTCATCTCCTATCTTCCTTAGCAAAACTTCTCTCCTAGCGCTATCAAAATTGTCTGTGCCAATCATATCAAAAGCAACAAAGGCCATAGCAATAAACAAGAGTATTATGCCGCCATACAAGTACTTGCGGTTCCCTGAGAAAATATTTCGGCTTTTAGACATACGATTTACAATTTATTTACAAAGATTACATCACTATTTACAATCTAAATCCCTCTATATAAGTATCATCAAAGTAATTTTGTTACATCACTCTAAAACAGATACGAGAAAAAAAGCTTGAACGGATCTAATTTACTGGGATAAATCTAATGTTCATTAAACTTTTAAAAATATGAAAAAAATTATCTACGTATTGGTTTTACCGCTCGCTATAGGAAGCGGCTTGGCCTTTGCCAATCGCGAAATCAAAAATGAAACCTTAAACAAAACGGCGCCGAATTCACGCACTCCTACTGAAATGACCGCCGAAAGAAATAAATGGGAAGCGAGCCCCAATGGTATAAAATTCAAAAAATGGAAAGAATCTTCCGAAGGTATAAAAGTACTTGACAATGCTGCGAAAATAAAGAATCAAATAAAGAATTCTACCGACATAGAGGCGGTTGTAACTTCTCTTTACCTTCCACTAGGTGCACAGTTAGGTTTCGGAGTAATGGTTAGGATTAATCGTGAAGACTATATTCTAAGTTTTGGTCTGGAAAATTCTAATGAATTTCAACAATTGAAAAGTCTGAAAGTAAACGACAAAATAACGATAAGGGGGCGTAGTGTCATGTTCGCGCCTAAGTATTCGTATCCAATAGTAGCGGGCGACTATGTACAAAGAGATAACAAAATAATTTATAAACGCATCCCTAACCAAGGCGGTTGCTAAGTAACTTACCCACCACTCCGCAAGAAAAGCCTTTCAGCATTGAAGGGCTTTTTTGCACACCACTAGAAAAACTTCGACAACCTAGCAAGCACCCTAAATTGATTGAAAGGACAAAATGACAAGAGAATTGATCAAATCGGATCAACAACGAACAAACTAAAACATAACATAAAAAACTGATTATCAACAATTAAGAAAAAAAACACAGAAAGTACTTGAGAAAAACCGTAGTTTTTAAAAAAATACTGTGGAATACATTCTTCTCTGACATCATAATAGTGAGTAACAACAACGTGTTAACCTAAAAATGACGATCATGGCAGAATTAAACCAAAAAACGCAAGAAACGGGAAAGAAAAAAATAAGAAGCAAAAAAATGGCTCCTAAAGTAGATTTAACAGCCATGGTAGACCTCGCATTTCTTCTCATTACATTCTTTATGTTGACCACAACATTAAATAAACCATCTGCAATGGATATCGCTATGCCAGACAAAAGTAAATCAGATGTAGAAAGTTCGGTTCTTATTGATGAAAACCGCACCGCGACCCTCATTCTAGGCGAAGGAAAATTCATGTGGTATCATGGGGATTTCAAAAAACCGATCAGCTCTTCAAAAGTACCGGTAGATATCGAGAATGGGCTCTCAGGCGTTATTGCACAGTTAAAAGCTAAGATAAGCGCTATGCACGATACAAAGGACATGATTGTATTGATTAAGCCTAGCAAAGAAGCGCGCACAAAAGACGTTATTCAGACGATCGATCAATTGAAGGGCCAGCATATTGCACGTTATGTGATCAGTAAAACACAAATCGAAGAAGAAAAGCAATTGCTCACTGTACTCCAGTAGCATTGATTTGAGCGATGTCCTATCCATGCATTGAAACAACCTATTGAACGAGCCTTTAATAGGTAAAATCAATTAATGTCATCAAAAAAACATGGGAATGATTTCTATCTGATAAAATAGACAATAACAAGTTTACCGAAAGGTCGTATGATCGATCTTTCGGTAGATTCCAGCCCAGTACGGTAAATTATCTTTTATCCAGATTGTTCCAATAACGTTCCACATTTTCTTTTACCTCAACCGGTAGGGACGCGTAATTGTCTGAAAACGTTGTTTGACTATAACCATCTGCTTCCTCCGCACGGAGACGATAAAACTTATTTTTATAAAGCACTAGACCAATACAGCTAAGCTGCTTTTTTAGGTCATCCTTGGGATGCCTTGAATAGATAAATAATGCATCCAATTTACCATCCTTATCGGCATCAAAAAATGCCTTTCGAGATTCCCAAATCGAAGTAACGATCCCTTCTTCGGATATCAATTCATCAGCCACAAGCTGCCACATTCCTTCGATCTGCTGAAATTGTTGTACATAAAGTTTGTCGGGGTCAGCACCCCGTTCTTCTTTTGAAAACACTATATAATTATCTTCTTTTGGAGTTTGAATGCGTTCCACTTGTAACACACGCTTCCCCTTAAATGGAAAACCAGAAGATTGAAAATTTTCCTTATTGATCGAAATTGTTGTAACCTGCGCCTCAACAGCATAAAATCCCATCGATAATAGGATTAAAAGAACGTATTTTCCCATATGTTTTTCCCTTAGTATTAAGTCAATTTACTGACAATAAAAGAGAATTACAATATTTCAACGAGACATCTTTACATCCAAGTGATGCGATTCTCCATAAATGTCACTACATTTAAGCTAGATAAACATCATGAAGAAGCTTTTGATCCAGCTATAGGTCTTTATTCATGAGCTTAGATCATACGCCGATGAAACAAGATATTCAAACACTCGATGACATTAAAGTATTAGTAGATCAATTTTATACGACGATACGTAACGATACTTTGCTCGGACCTATTTTTAAAGAAAGAATCCAAGACAATTGGGCAATGCATCTTGAGAAGATGTATAGTTTCTGGCAGACTATCCTACTGGATGAACATCGTTATTTTGGCAGCCCCTTTCCACCTCATATTAATTTACCCATTAATGCGCAACATTTTGGTCAATGGCTCAAATTATTCGAAGCAACAGTAGATGGCCTATACAGTGGACAAAAGGCCGAAGAAGCCAAATGGCGTGCGCAAAAAATGGCCCAAATGTTTCAGTTCAAACTGGAATATCTGCACGCCAACCCCAACAAGAAACCATTGATCTAAAGTTAGCCTACAAAGACTACTTGATGGTATTGTTAAATAAAAAGAAAAATTAATCCATAAAAAAAGCCCTTGGAAACTTCCAGGGCTTTTTTAGTTGATGTGATTCAATTTATGCTTTTTCTTCCTTTAAGGAAGTAGAATCTTTTTTGGGTTCCTTTTCTTCGAAACCTGAACGTAAAATCTCATCCCATAAGGAAGAACTTACTCCAAAACCTTTTTCTGGATCAGAATAATGGTGCAACATATGGTGCTGCTTGATCCGTTTGAAAATACCGCTTTTAAAATTAGCATGGTGCATCGCATAATGACATTCGTCATAGATCAAATACCCCACCATAAAACCTGAGAAAAAACAGGCTAAGATAAACTCATTCGAAAAAAACAATGTAAAACCAAGATACACCAAAAGAGCTAGTGGAATACTCGCTGACAACGGCATCACCAAACGCATACGGTCTCTTGGGTAATCATGATGCACACCATGGAAAATAAAAGCGATCCGCTTTCCCCATTCCGATGTCGGATGAAAATGAAACACCCAACGATGTAACGCATATTCAAAAGCAGTCCAAAAAGCTAAACCAAAAATAAAATACCCAATGTATGTTAAAAAGGAAATCTCTCCCCAAACTAGCGCTTTATACGAAAAGAAAACAACCACGGGTACATAGAAAATCAAAGGTACACTCCAATGCACTTTCGTCAAAGACTCTAAAAAGTCATTCTTGAACATGCGCGTAGATTCCGTAGAATTTGAAACATAATTACGCTTTGCCATAATACTATTTTTATTATTCCCTCACAAAAATAAGTATTTTAAGCACAAATGAAGAAGGTTTCTGATGAGAAAAACAAAATAACTGACCTTTTTAATAAAAAGGTTAAACAACAATCATCACCCCAATCAAGCTAAACCCTTTTTATTTCATCTATTACCTCAAATTTCCCCTCTTTTCTATAAAATCAACTAAAATGAACTCACACTAAAATTGACAAATCCAAGACAGTTTACTTATTTAAAGTTGACTGTTCCGCCGGCCATTTTCTTTTCTACACGTTGTTCTGGTTTTCCATAGACATCAATGACGCCGCCCCCACGTGTTTTGGTTTCGATGGAATCAGTAACATAAACATCTGCTTTACCACCACCATTCACAGTGACCGTCGTGATACTCGTCTTAAAATCTTTTCCTTCATATTTGCCGCCAAAGTTTGAAATGATCTCCTGTTTATTTGCCTTTCCATACAAAGCGATTGTAGCCCCTGAGGTCACTTTAATTTCAGCTGTTTTTACCGCTGTATAGAGATCGACCAGCCCCCCTTCTGAAGCATATACTTTTAAGTGGTCAGCAGCAACTGGATTATTTGTAGTTGCAAATACCTTGGCTCCTTTCTTTGCTTCCACATTGTTCAAACTCTTGTAATATACCTTCACAGAGATATTCCCCCCTTGCAGCATATTCAATGTATTCATTTTCAAAACCAAGGATCCATTTGTGTTGACTACCTTAACATTTTCATGATTCTGTCCTTCAAACGTCACCAAGGACTCGTCGGATTTAATCAGCTCCACCTGAATCTTGTCCGTCGCTACAACCGAAGAAAAATCGCCAACATTTTGCTTCACCTGCCCAAACCCCATTTGGGCAATTAATAAAAGAATTACACTGACTCCTAAAAATTTCATATTTACTTGACTTTTTATTGTTGTTCGTCAAAAAATAAGCCAATTCCTATTAAGAACAATATTTTTAACCTATTTTGACATAAAAAAGGCGCCCTATCTAAGGGCGCCTTTATGATCTATTTTTTCAACCTATGCTTATAGTTTGCTATTAACGTCTACCGCATTCAAATCAGCGAACGCTTCTTTCAGACGAGCAACAAAAGTTTCTTCACCTTTACGTAACCAAACGCGTGGATCGTAATATTTTTTATTTGGAGAATCAGCTCCTTCTGGATTACCGATCTGACCTTGCAAATAATCATGGTTCTTCGCTTCATAAGCTCTTACACCATCCCAGAACGCCCATTGCATATCCGTATCAATGTTCATTTTGATCGCACCGTATGAAATCGCTTCTGCAATTTCTTCCGGAGAAGAACCAGAACCACCGTGGAATACGAAGTTTACTGGCTTTTCAGCAGTAAGATTATATTTCTCACGAATATATTCTTGTGAATTATGTAATATAACTGGTTGCAATTTCACATTACCTGGTTTGTAAACACCATGAACATTACCAAATGCAGCTGCCACTGTAAATTTGTCAGATACTTTAGACAATTCTTCAAAAGCATAGGCAACCTCTTCTGGTTGGGTATACAGTTTTGAGCTATCTACATCCGAGTTGTCAACACCGTCTTCTTCACCACCTGTAACACCCAGCTCGATCTCCACAGTCATACCAAGTGGTTTCATACGCGCTAAGTATTTAGCTGAAATTTCAATATTTTCTTCAATTGGCTCTTCCGATAAATCCAACATGTGAGAAGAGAACAATGGTTTTCCGTGTTGCGCAAAGAATTTCTCGCCAGCGTCCAACAAACCGTCGATCCAAGGTAAAAGTTTCTTAGCTGCGTGATCTGTATGCAGAATAACTGCTACACCATAATGCTCAGCTAATAAATGAACATGTTGTGCTGCAGATACCGCTCCCAATACGCAAGCTTGTAAATTATCGTTGTTCAAGGTTTTACCAGCGTAGAATTGCGCTCCACCATTTGACAATTGAATAATTACAGGAGAATTTACTGCTTTCGCAGTTTCCATAACCGCATTGATAGAGTTTGTTCCGATAATGTTTACCGCAGGCAAAGCAAACTTATGTTTCTTCGCAACCTCAAACAACTCTTGTACTTGATCTCCTGTCAATACACCTTTAAAATCTTTTAGGCTCATATTTCTGTTATTGATTTATTTTAATCTTTCATTAAACTTGAAGCTACTAAATTATTAAAAATTATTATTACTTCCTAATTTTTATAGTGTACTAAATACACTATCATTTCACATGGGATATAGAATGTTAACAAATCATAAAACCCTGACTGTTCAATTGAATAGGAACTTCCGGTTGCTCCTTTTTTCAATGGCATTGACAACAAAATATCTACAATTATCCTTAAATCACAGATAATACACCATAGAAATATGAATTATTTTAAAAATTGTATCGGGATTGATTAAATTTGGATTCACCAAATTGTCACTATTATGCTACAGGTATACGGTATCAAAAATTGTAACACAGTAAAAAAAGCACTTACATGGTTGGAAGACAATAATGTTCCCTTTCAATTTCATGACTTCAAAAAAGAGGGTGTCAGTGTGGATAAATTAAAAGAATGGGAAAAACAGGTAGACTGGCAAGCTCTAGTGAATAAAAAGGGAACTACATGGAAAAAGTTATCTCCGGAAACTCAAGAGCAAGTCATTGACAGTGATAGTGCCAATAAAGTACTTCAGGAAAATACAAGTATGATTAAACGTCCTGTTATTGAACACAATAAAGGTGTATTACTCGGTTTTAATGAAGCAGAGTACGTAACAAATTTAAAATAGTTCCACAAAGCTTCCAGGAATGGAGGTTCTAAAAAGCCTCCAATTATCCAAAATAAACCTTTAAGGTCCCTTTCTATCCCTTTTATTATAAAACGTCGTTTGCGTTTTTTTTGGCTCAATGTACTTTTCATTGTATATTGGAGCAAATAAACATAATTTAAGTAGACGTATGATGAAAAGAATTGCACTGGCTTCTTTAAGCCTTGTTGCGTTGAGCTATGCTTATCCGGCCTTTGCACAGGAGAAAACATCCAATTACAGCTATACAGAGGCCTTTGCACCCTTGTTTTTTAAAAATAATGGCAATGAATATCGTTCCGCAGCAGGAAAACCGGGCCCTGCCTACTGGCAAAATGCAGCCGACTATAAAATTCAGGCTTCCCTGAACGATCAAAATGATCAAATTACAGGATCTGTCGAGATTACCTATAGCAACAATAGTCCTGACAATATGAACTATCTGTGGTTACAATTAGATCAAAATATGTTTTCACAACATGGCCGTGGTCAATTGATCTCCCCCTTGACCAACAGCCGTTACGGTGATGGTAACTCAACTTTTGATGGTGGATATCAGATACAGTCTGTTACGGATGTAAACGGGAATACCATCGAACATATTATTGACGATACCCGTATGCAGCTTCGACTTCCTGCAGCCTTAAAAAGCAAGGGCGGAAAAATTACTTTTAAGGTTAAATACCAATACACCGTTCCTAAATATGGTGCGGACCGCACAGGTATACTTGACACAAAAAACGGAAAAATCTATGCCATTGCACAATGGTTCCCGAGACTGTGTGTCTATGACGACATTAGAGGTTGGAATACCCTTCCTTATACAGGACCGGGAGAGTTCTATCGTGAATTCGGAAATTACCAGGTTGAGATCACTACCCCGGCAAACCACATGGTTGTATTGGGTGGCGAATTGTTAAACCCACAGGAAGTATTTACAGCTGAACAACTCAAGCGATATCAACAGGCACAACGCAGCGACGAAACCGTGATCATCCGCTCCGCCGAAGAAGTTAACGCAAAAAACTCTAGGCCTGACAAGAAAACCTTAACCTGGAAATATCAACTTAATAATGCGCAAGACATTGCTTGGGCATCCTCTACGGCATTTATATTAGATGGCGCGAAGATCAATCTACCGAGTGGAAAAAAATCCCTCGCTTTGTCAGCCTATCCAATTGAAAGTAACAGTAACAATGCCTGGGAACGCTCGACGGAATACACGAAAGCTGCAATTGAAATCTATTCAAAAAGCTGGTTTGAGTATCCTTACCCTGTAGCGGTCAATGTAGCCTCCAATGTCGGTGGAATGGAATATCCAGCCTTGTCGTTCTGTGGCAGTCAGGCCAAAGCAGGCTCACTTTGGGGGGTTACCAACCACGAGTTTGGTCACAATTGGTTCCCAATGATTGTCGCATCCAACGAACGTGAACATGGCTGGATGGATGAAGGCTTCAATACATTTATTAACGAACTCGCAACAAAAGAATTCAACAATGGCGAATATTACCGTAATCAGGCGAGCAGATCGTACATCTTTACTGCCCGTAATCTTGAACCGATCATGAGTACCCCGCAAAACATGAAAGAACGTAATATTGGTGCTTTGGTCTACTATAAGCCAGCTTATGGACTGAAATTATTGCGAAACGAAATCATCGGTCCTGAACGTTTCGATTACGCCTTTAAAAAATATATCCAAGAATGGGCTTACAAACACCCTACTCCGGAGGATTTCTTCAAAGCTATTGAAAATGGTGCTGGAGAAAACCTAAACTGGTTCTGGCGCGGGTGGTTTGTCAACAACTGGCAAATGGACCAAGGTATAAAATCAGTATCCTATGTCAACAACGAGCCAAAATTTGGCGCACTTGTCACCGTGGAAAATCTCGAAAAATTACCGATGCCAGTTATTGTTGAAGCTACAACCGTATCGGGCAAGAAGATTCGAAAAAAACTACCAGTGGAAATCTGGGAAAGAAACGACGTATGGCAATTTAAAATTCCGACCACAGAGCCACTGCAATCTGTACAGTTAGATCCTGACATGGTCATGCCGGACAAGAACCCAGACAATAATTCGTGGAAAGCAAATTAGCAGATTTTCAAAATCTATTCGTTATTTTTGGCTAGAGAACGATCATGAACGTACGGCGTAAACAAAACGGCAAATACCCTGTTCATTCATAGATTGAAAATACATAACTATATTTATTCACATGAAAATCTTACAAACGATTCTAAGCTGCTTACTTATTACACTAATGAGTGGACATCTTGTTGCACAGGAAAAAACCAAGGGGATTATTATGGAACTTGTCAGCGGTGAGAAAATTGAGGCTGCACAAATTCAAAATTTAAGAACCAAGGCTGAAGTACAGACCAATAGAGATGGCTCCTTTGCAATTGACGCCAATGTTAACGACCTCTTGTTAATCAAGGCTGTGGGATATGAACAAGATACTGTTTTCATTTATGACACGAGCTTACGCAGAATCTATTTGAACAGAATGAATAATGTTATCGAACTCAGTGAAGTTGTCGTAGAAAGGATGACAGACAGTAGACTTGCTGCTGAAATCCAGCGCGAGAAGACTTTAGGAAAGTATTCCGACGCAAGTCAAAACCGCGGCGGAGTACGAATTTCTCCAAGCCGTATATTTAGCAAAGAGGGAAAACAAGCACGTTCAAATTATAAACTCTTAGTCGATGAACGTGAGAAAAGAGCAGTTGATCGCAAATTCACCGAAAATCTGATCAAAGAATTGACTCCGCTCAATGGTTCGGATCTAGCCCTGTTTAAGGAAAGATTTAGACCTTCCTATAAATTTATTCAAAACAGCAGCCAAGAGACTCTGAAAGTCTATATCATGGATAGCTATAAAAAATTTAACGAGAAAAAATAAAAAACAAACACTTTTATCACGTGATTGTCAGAAGGTTTTAAACTGTAATAGTTTTTATTTCAGTTTAAAACCTTTTCTGTTACTTTGTGTTATAATTTTAGAAAAATCAGAAAAGGATGTTACACAACTTGAGGTTCGCAACAGCATTACACATTATGGTTCTGGCACAGTTAGAAGAGTCAAATCAATGGCTTTCTTCTGAATATATTGCGTCAAGCATCCAAGTCAATGCAAGCGTGGTTCGCAAAGAAATTGCATCTCTCAAAACAGCATCTTTACTAACGAGTAAAGAAGGTAAGGGCGGCGGTATTCGCATAAATCCCGAGAATCCAACGATTACCTTGGCTGATATTTATATCAGCACCAAGCAAACCGATTTCGGCGGGAAATTTAACAGTCCCAATCCGGCCTGTGTTGTTGGCAAAAATATCAACTCCAAACTCCAGGATCTGTATCAGGAAGTCGACACTGATATTGTACAGCGTTTGGAAAAGATAACCCTGGCTGATTTTAGCAAAACATTTAATTAAAGGAAGCATGAAAGTAGCAGTAATTGGATCCACAGGATACGTAGGATCTCATCTCGTAAAAGAATTGGTAGACCGCAACTATGACGTAGTCGCCATCGCCCGCCACATCGAAAATATTCCATCGAGTGAAAAAGTAACCAAACTCCAAGTAGATATCAATGATAATAATCAATTGGTTTCTGCCCTAAAAGGTGTTGATGTTGTTGTTTCGGCTTTCAATGCCGGATGGACCAACCCTAATCTTTATGAGGATTTTACAAAAGGTGCATTGGCCATCCAACAGGCTGTTAAAGATGCCGGTATCAATCGTTTCATTGTTATTGGTGGTGCTGGAAGTTTATTGATTGATGGAAATAGACTGGTCGATTCACCGGATTTTCCCAAAGAAATTAAACCTGGGGCATTAGCTGCAGCAGATTATCTGAATACCATCCAGAAAGAAGATCAACTTACCTGGACCATGTTTAGTCCCGCTATAGAAATGAATTCCCATGCTGGTGGAACACGTACCGGAAAATACCGCACAGGCCTTGATGCTCCTGTATTTGATCAGGAAGGTCGTTCTAGATTATCAGTAGAGGATCTTGCTGTAGCAATAGCAGACGAAATTGAGAACAAACAATTCCTCAATAAACGCTTTACAGCAGCGTATTAGTACCCAAACAAGCATTTGATTCAGATTTTATTACAAAAGGGAGGAGCAATCTTCCCTTTTTTCATTGAGATCATTTATATTTGACATTAATTAAACAATTGAAAAGCTAAATAATCGTAAAGAATTAATCCTATGCTATTTAAAAAATCGATTCCTCAACTCATTGCTGAAGCAAATGAAAATGGAGAACACACGCTAAAGAGGACACTGTCCAGCTCGGGCCTTATCGCCCTCGGTGTCGGGGCCATCATTGGGGCAGGACTTTTCTCCCTAACAGGGATTGCCGCTGCTGAAAATGCAGGGCCAGCTGTTATCCTATCTTTCATTATCGCAGCAGTAGGCTGTGGGTTCGCAGGTCTTTGCTATGCCGAATTTGCCTCTATGATTCCTGTTGCCGGAAGTGCTTACACATATTCCTACGCCACAATGGGTGAATTTGTCGCCTGGATTATCGGCTGGGATCTCGTCCTAGAATACGCACTGGCAGGAGCTACAGTAGCCGTCAGCTGGTCCCAATATTTCAACCAGCTCCTGATGATATTCCATATCCAGCTCCCCGATACCCTACTCAAAGGCCCTTGGGAAGGTGGAGTGGTCAACTTACCTGCTATCATTATTGTTTGTTTACTGTCGCTATTGCTAATGCGTGGTACACAGGAATCATCCCGTGTAAACAATATATTGGTTATCCTAAAAGTCGGTGTTGTATTGATTTTTATCGCCTTGGGATGGAGCTTTATCAATCCTGCAAACCACGATCCATTTATCCCTGTAAATGCAGGTGAAGAGCTTGTAAAAAGTGGACAACAAAGCTTCTGGTCATTTTTAAAGAGTGATGACTTTGGTCACTTTGGTATCAGTGGTGTATTGCGCGCTGCTGGGGTTGTCTTTTTTGCATTCATCGGCTTTGATGCAGTGAGTACAGCTGCCCAGGAAGCGAAAGATCCAAAAAAAGGTATGCCAATCGGTATCATCGGCTCGTTAATAATCTGTACACTTTTGTATGTTTTATTCTCTTACGTAATGACAGGTATCGAAAACTATACGATGTTCAAAGGTGATGCTAAACCAGTTGCGACAGCCTTTGCTCGAACAGGCTATCATTTCTTAAATACAGCGTTGATTATTACGATTATTGCAGGATACACTTCAGTTATTCTCGTGATGTTACTTGGTCAGAGCCGCGTATTTTATTCGATGAGTAAAGATGGTTTGCTTCCAAAGATATTTTCAGACCTGTCCAAAAGACAGACTCCTTGGAAAACAAATGCTATTTTCATGGTATTCGTAAGTATATTCGCAGGTTTCGTTCCAGTTTCTGACCTTGGGCATATGGTAAGTATTGGTACCCTATTTGCCTTCACCCTTGTATGTGTAGGTATTCTAGTACTACGTAAAACAGACCCTAATTTGGAGCGCCCATTTAAAACACCATTGGTTCCTTTCGTTCCGATCATGGGTATCTTGGTCTGTATTTTAATGATGGCCTCATTGCCAATTGAAAGCTGGGAGCGTTTAGCGGTCTGGCTCGCTTTAGGCTTATTAATTTACTTTGTATACGGTAAAAAACATAGTGTCATTAGAAAACAACATCAGAACCAACAAAATATTGGTTAAACATAAAAAAGGCTTCTTATTAAAGAAGCCTTTTTTATGTTTAAGAAATCCAATAGCACATTCTTATTACAGCGCACTCAGTTTAAAATATCCATTCGCAATGGTATCTTCTTCTAGACCGATCTTTGGCGTAATTTGAATACTATACAGCTCTTTATCATGAGGTAATAGCAAATCTTCTATCTCATAAATATCATCAACATCCAAACCGTACTTATCATCGATATGTGCCGAACTGTGGTGCTTCCAAAAAACAGTGCGTTTTGCCTTTTCAGTCGCCTTCGCCAAACTGGATGCTACAATAAGTTCTTTGTAATGGAACTCGTCAAATTCATTCGGTTTGTAGCCACCTAAATTGACAAAAAACAACTTCAATTCTGAGTCAATAGCCTGTTCATTCCCCCTTTCAGTAACCTTGATCTCATATTCCCCAATCTTATGGACAATACGGTACGCATCAATGTGAATTTTACCGTCAGCCTCGGGCCAAAAATCTTTAATGGGATCGACAAAATCCTTCAGTTCATTACCAATACCAAAGAAAATGTCATGCTGTTCTGTCCGCCTATTTTTCGGTTTACAGCCGATCAAAATCATAAATAATTTCATAGTCAAAAATCAGTCTTTCAATGTCCGTGCTAGAATATCCAGTTTATTTTTCATCGATGTCTGTGCGTACGAATCATGGATATTTCATAACTTAAGGCCTATAAACAATAAAAATAACTATTATCCACCACATTTAACATATATTATATCTTCACAATGCACAAAATATTCCTATCATTTGCGTTACTATTCTTATCATTACTGTCCTTTGGTCAAAAAGCCGCTACCGATAAAAAACTCGAATCACAGATTAAACAGCTGATTCAGGGTTTTCAAGGCGATGTTGGTATTTATGTACACCATCTCAAAAAAAACAAAGAAGTCAACATCCAGGGCGACAGCATTTTCCCGACGGCAAGCATTGTCAAAATCCCCATTTTAGTCGGCATCTTTGATAAAATTGAAAAAGGTGAACTACAACTTGATCAGCAACTGCTCTACCGTGCTAGTCAACGATATGGCGGCTCAGGGCTGATGCAATTTTTTAAGGACAGTACACAAGTTGATCTGAAAACCTTGGTTGCGCTTATGCTATCTTATAGTGATAATGTAACCAGCATTTGGAATCAAAAACTTGCGGGAGGAGGTGTCGCGATCAATAAATTAATGAGCGAGCTTCAACTAACCCAGACGCGTGTCAACTCACAGACAGAGGGACGGAAGTCAGATTGGGAAAGATATGGTTGGGGACAGACTACACCAAAAGAAATGGCCGACTTGGTCACACTAATCCGACAAGGCAAAGTTGTATCCCCAAAATCTTCCGATCAGATGTATCGTTTTATGGGCAACATGTTCTATGATGAAAGAGGGCTATCGCAAATCCCATCCACTGTTAAAACAGCTTCAAAAACAGGCTCTTTAGATGACGTACGCAATGAGGTCATTTTGGTCAATGCGCCGAAAGGAGATTACGTTTTCAGTATTTTCACCAAGAACAATACAGATAAAAGCTGGGGAAAAACAAATGAAGCAGAGGTTCTTACCCGTAAGCTTTCCAAATTATTATGGGATTACTACCAATAAGCCTATTTAAGTCAATGTTATAAAGATGTGATATAAAAAGGGGGGCACTCAAAAAAGTGCTCCCCTTCCCTATAGTTCAAATGAAAGACGTCAACTAATTTTTCAACGCTTCACCTACATTTTTAGCTTTCCGACTAATATCGTCACCTACTTTTTTGGAAGCATCTTTTACATCTTTAGCAGCCTCCTTGGTTCCAGTAGCAACATCATTTGCAACTTTCTTCGTACCTTCAGCGACATTTTTTGCAGCATCTTTTGTTTTATCAACAGCCGTGTTTGTCGCATCCACTGTCGCATCTTTTGCGTCTTTCAATCCCTCTTTTACATCCTCTCCGGCATTACGCAATGCATCTTTTGTTTTTTCCCAGGCAGTATTGGCTTCTTCAGAGGCAACGCGAGCTTTTTCTTCAGCGGCCTTGTCACCTTTTGCGATAGCTTCATCCAAATCCTTTTTCGCTTGTTCTGCTTTCAAACGAGCATTTTCTTCCGCATTTTTTAAATCTGCGATTGCAGCATCTACATGCTCACCGACTGTTTTTGCCGAATCTGTCGCTGTAGTGTCTTTTTTCTCCGAATTGTTGCAAGAAGACATTACCAATGCTCCTGCTACGACTGCTAAAAGTGCAATTTTCTTCATTATAAATTGATTTATGAGTGTAGTTTTCAACGGCCCATCAGAGCTCGCATACATCAATTTACAACTTCTATGCCAAATAGACAAAATTATTGCTTCGGATAGATCGTTCCTTTCGCAGCTTCCAGTGTATTTTTCAACAAACCGACGATCGTCATTAAACCAACTCCACCCGGTACAGGTGTAATCCAGGATGCTTTAGGAGCAACATTTTCAAAATCAACATCCCCATATAGCTTAAAACCAGATTTCGTTGCTGTAGAAGTTTCTCTATTAATACCGACATCAATTACTACTGCACCATCTTTAACCATGTCTGCTGTAACAAAATTTTTCTTCCCGATTGCCGCAACAACGATATCACCACGCAAAACCTCTGTTTTAAGGTCTTTTGTACGACTATGTGTTAATGTCACAGTACAATTACCTGGATTGGAATTACGAGCCAGTAAGATACTCATTGGCGATCCTACGATATTGCTTCTTCCAACCACTACGGCGTGCTTGCCTGCTGTATCGATCTTATAATAATCCAACATCAACATAATACCATATGGCGTAGCTGGAATAAAACAAGGAAGATTACGTTGCATACGTCCGAGGTTGATCGGATGGAAACCATCCACATCTTTGCGGTAATCAATTGCTTCGGTAACTTTATCCGGATCAATATGTTTTGGTAAAGGCAACTGCACAATCAAACCATCGATAGACTCATCCTGATTGATTTCTTTGACCTTAGCGATCAATTCATCCTCTGTTATGTTTTCATCATAACGAATGTTTGTTGATTCAAAGCCGACCAGTTGACAGTTGCGCATTTTGCTAGCTACATAGGTTTCGCTACCACCATCATTCCCCACAAGGATAGCAACCAGATGAGGCTTACGGCCAGTCTGTGTAGTAAATTCAGCCGCATCTAACGCTATTTGCTCTTTAATTTTTTCGGAAACTAGTTTACCATCTAATAGATTCATGTTTAGGAGATTTTATTGTATTTAAAAGGAGCCCAAGAGCTCCTTTATTATTGTGTTATTTTGATTAATCTAATTTCAATACCGCCATAAATGCAGATTGCGGAATCTCTACGTTCCCAACCTGACGCATGCGTTTCTTACCTTTCTTTTGTTTTTCCAAAAGCTTACGCTTCCGGGAGATATCACCACCATAACATTTTGCCGTAACATCTTTACGTAAAGCGGAGATCGTCTCCCGGGCAATAATCTTTGCACCGATTGACGCCTGGATACGAATTTCAAATTGTTGACGTGGTAATAGTTCTTTTAGTTTTTCACAGATCTTTTTACCAAAATCATACGCGTTGCTCCGATGTATCAACGATGATAAGGCATCTACAGGTTCATCGTTCAATCGAATATCCAGTTTTACCAAATCTGACTTGCGATAACCAATCTGGTGGTAATCAAATGAAGCGTAACCTTTAGAGATTGTTTTCAACTTATCATAAAAGTCAAATACAATTTCTCCCATTGGCATTTCAAAAACCAATTCAACACGATCTGAAGTCAAATAATGCTGGTTCATGATCGTACCACGTTTTTGGATACAAAGTGACATAATTGGTCCAACGAAATCCGATTTCGTAATAATATTAGCTTTAATATATGGCTCTTCGATTGAATCCAATTTACTTGGATCCGGTAGATCTGAAGGATTATGTACGATCACTTCCTCTTTATCTTTGGTCATATAGGCCTTATAGGATACGTTGGGAACTGTCGTGATCACCGTCATATCAAACTCGCGCTCTAGGCGTTCTTGAATAATCTCCATGTGAAGCATACCCAAGAAACCACAACGGAAACCGAAACCCAAAGCTGCCGACGACTCTGGTTCAAACACCAAAGAAGCATCGTTTAGCTGCAAACGGTGCATCGATTCACGCAACTCCTCGTAATCTTCCGTATCTACAGGGTAAATACCCGCAAAGACCATCGGTTTCACCTCTTCAAACCCTTGGATAGCCTCAGAACAAGGACGATCTTTATGCGTAATGGTATCCCCTACTTTCACTTCACGTGCCTCCTTGATACCAGAGATAATATAACCTACATCACCGGTCTTAATGACTTCTTTGGGTACTTGATTCAACTTCAGTGTACCAATTTCATCGGCAAAATATTCTTTCCCAGTAGCAACAAATTTCACGCGGTCGCCCTTGCGGATTTCACCATTTTCAACTTTAAAATAAGCCATGATACCACGGAATGAGTTGAAAACAGAGTCAAAAATCAAGGCTTGCAAAGGTCCATCAGGATCACCCACTGGATGTGGAATGCGGTCCACAATAGCTTCCAAAATATCCGGAACACCAAGACCTGTTTTACCAGATGCAGGAATAATCGCATCACGGTCACCACCGATCAAATCCACAATCTGATCTTTGACTTCTTCCGGCATAGCACCAGGAAGGTCCATTTTGTTAAGAATTGGGATGATTTCCAAATCATGTTCCAACGCTAGATATAGATTTGAAATCGTTTGCGCCTGAATACCTTGAGATGCATCAACGATCAATAAAGCGCCCTCGCAGGCAGCAATTGAACGCGACACCTCATAAGAAAAATCCACGTGTCCCGGGGTATCAATCAGGTTCAAGATATATTCCTGACCATCTCTTTTATAATTCATTTGGATGGCGTGACTCTTGATCGTAATACCACGTTCACGTTCCAAATCCATATTATCAAGTAATTGTGCCTGTGCCTCACGCTGACTGATGGTATTGGTATACTCTAAAAGGCGGTCTGCCAAAGTACTTTTGCCATGGTCAATATGCGCAATAATACAGAAATTACGAATGTGCTTCATATAGGATTTTTAAACTCTTTTGCTAAAAGGCAAAGATACCTTTTTTTATATATATTTATATAAACTAGCTTTTTTTTAGTTTACTATACGCGAAGAAATCAGACTAGACACTATTCCTATTAAGAACGGTAGAAACTGCATCCGCTATTCAGCAATAGCATATAAAAAATGTTTCTGATTTCGTGTAACATTGTCTGTGTCCCAAGAAATTCGTCCCCGAAATTGCTCCGAACGAATTGGACAATTGCCGACCTGACAATATTGGCAGCACTGTGGAAGACAAGGATCCGCATGAACGAAAAATTCGGTCCGTACCGACATTTCCTTATTGACAATCTTATCTACAGCAGAAATTTCATCATGCACCTGGATCAGGTCAAGGTAACGGGGTAGTGTGAGATGGCAATCTACATGGAGTTCGTTACCATAGCGCTGTACACGAAGATTATGAACATCAATCCATTCATCTTTCCGATTGCGCTCCAAGATTTCGACGACATCCTGTACGAGCGCTGTATCCGATTCATCCATCAATCCACCGATAGATTGGCGAAGCAGCTTATAACCATTGAAGAGGATAAAAAGCCCCAATACAATTGAAATGACCACATCGATCCATTGAAAACCTGTCAGTCTCATCAATAATAAACCCAGTATCAATCCGACTGTACTATAGGCATCTACCTGCAGATGTTTTCCGTCCGCCACCAAGGTAATAGAGCCCAATGCACGTCCACGCTTCATAATATAGAATCCTACTGCAAAATTTATCACAGATGTAATACCGATCAGATAAATCCCTTGTTCAAGGTGTGTTAACGATGCAGGAAAGAAAAGATTGTAACAAGCCTTGGCTAAGATAATGGCGCCGGCGATAAAAATAAGTCCACCTTCTAAAAACACCGAAAAGAATTCCACTTTACCATGCCCGTAGGGATGATTCTCATCCTTAGGCTGCGCCGAAAGATAAATACTATAAAATGCAAAACCCGAAGCAATCACATTAACGATACTCTCAGCCGCATCTGTAAAGATTGCACTGGAGTCCGTTAAAAAGTAGGCAAAAAACTTCACAATCATCAAACCTATTCCCGTAAAAAGCGATAATAAAACCAATCTTCTTTGTCTTGACATGATGCTTATCTTCTATATGAAACCTTCTATGAGCTAATGATGAAATGAGGACTAGCCAGCATTTTTGTGAGCGCAAAGGTAAAGATATAACGACAAATCAGAACGATTAGTTTTGAACATCCAACATCAGGGATCAATTAAATAACTGTGCTAAATCGCTTCAACTGCCCTTTTATTAAAAAAGCCCAATAAAAGAGCTACTTTTCTTTGTAAATTCTCAAAAATAAAGAAGATTATTTGCAACGTATATAATATCTTTGTCTTACCATGAGCACATCATCATACTTATCAGACAGGATAAATAATTTGTCCGAATCGGCTACACTTAAAATGACCAAGTTGGGCCGCGAATTAGCAGCAAAAGGCGTTAATGTAATTAGCCTTAGCGTAGGTGAACCTGATTTCAACACCCCTGAGCATGTAAAAGATGCAGCGAAGAAAGCCCTAGATGAAAACTGGACGCGTTATTCGCCGGTACCGGGATACCCTGAATTGCGCCAGGCAATTGTAAACAAGTTGAAGACAGAAAACAATTTAGATTATGATATCTCTCAAATTGTTGTTTCTACAGGTGCGAAACAATCCCTGTCTAATGTAATTTTGACTTTGATCAACCCAGGTGATGAGGTAATTATCCCAACACCATATTGGGTATCATACTCCGAAATGGTCGTTTTAGCAGAAGGAAAATCGGTATTTATCAATACAGAGATCGACAATAACTTTAAGATTACACCAGCACAATTGGAAGCGGCAATTACACCAAAAACCAAATTGTTTATGTTCTCTTCGCCAAACAACCCTACAGGAACAGTTTACAGCAAAGATGAATTGGCTGCATTAGCTGAAGTTTTCGAAAAACATCCACAGGTATTTATCCTATCCGATGAAATCTACGAACATATCAACTTTGTAGACAAACACGAATCCATCGCACAATTTGAAAGCATCAAAGATAGAGTAATTATCATCAATGGCTTTTCAAAAGCATTTGCAATGACGGGATGGCGTTTAGGTTATATCGCCGCCAACAAAACCATTGCTGCCGCAAATGATAAATTACAAGGACAGACAACCTCAGGTACATGTTCAATTTCTCAACGTGCGGGTATCGTCGCTTATGAACAAGGATTAGAATCTGTCAACAAAATGAAAGAAGCTTTCGCTCGTCGTCGCCAATTGGTATACGATCTATTGACTGAAATCCCTGGCGTAAGAACAAATCTTCCAGAGGGTGCATTCTATTTCTTCCCAGAAATCTCTTCGTTCTTTGGTAAAAAAGACCAAGATGGTAATGTCATTAAAAACTCATCTGATTTGGCATTGTACTTATTGAATGTTGGTCACGTAGCTACAGTAGGTGGAGATTCATTCGGTAACGACAATTACATCCGCTTGTCTTATGCAGCCTCAGACGAAAGTTTGATCGAAGCTTTAAAAAGAATCAAAGAAGCATTAGGAAAACTGGCCTAATCTCTTATCCAAATATAAAAAAGAGCTCCTCTGAGCTCTTTTTTTATGCAGTTCTAATTTTCCCCCTAAATTTTCGGCGCAGCCTAAACGCCTATTCGGTCAAATATCATCTCAGCCCCATAATTTAAGCAGATGTTATCGCTTGAAATAAATATTTATTACATTTACTCCTATGAGTATTTTAACAGAGAAATTTAAAACGCAGCACGACACGGCTCCGTTTTCACAGATAAAAAACGAAGATTATATTCCCGCATTTGATGAAGCTATTCAGAGGACAAAAGATGAAGTCGATGCTATCGTCAACAATCCCGAAACAGCAACTTTTGACAATACCATCGCTGCTATGTCCTACTCTGGACAGACACTAGATCGTTTGTCCAATATTTTTTTTAATCTCCATTCCGCTGAAACCAATGCTGATCTCGAAAAGATCGCACAGGATGTCGCCCCAAAACTATCTGCTTTAGGCAATGATATCACCTTAAATTTCGATCTTTTCAAAAGGGTTAAGGCTGTATACGATCAGAAGGATCAACTGACATTGACGGCAGAGCAAACCACCTTATTGGAAAAATCCTATAAAGATTTTGTACGCAACGGTGCCCTTTTAAATGATGAACAGAAAGAAAAGCTCCGCGAAATAGATGCCGAGCTATCACTTTTAAAATTGAAATTCGGGGAGAATGTCCTGGCCGAAACCAATGCCTATCAGCTGTTGGTAACAGACGAAAAAGATCTTGCTGGACTTCCAGAGGGCGCTGTAGAAGCTGCCCATGCTTTGGCTAAAGCCAACGAAAAAGAAGGCTGGCTTTTTACCCTGGATTTCCCGAGCTATCTTCCTTTTGTCACTTATGCCGACAATCGGGAACTTCGCAAAGAAATTACCCTCGCCGCAGGCCGTAAAGCTTTTCAGGACAACGAGCACAACAACGTGGACAATGTCCTTAAAATTGTAAAACTGCGCTTCGAACGGGCCAAATTATTAGGCTACGCCACCCATGCAGACTTTGTCCTTGCCGAACGTATGGCGCAAAACCCAAGTAAAGTCACCGAATTCCTAAACGACTTACTTGGAAAAGCGAAACCAGCAGCAGTGAAAGAATTTGCAGAATTATCCCAATTTGCAAAAAACATGCATGGCATAGACCAATTGGAAAAATGGGATGGCGCCTATTATGCCGAAAAGCTGAAACAAGAACGCTTTAATCTGGACGATGAAAAGCTCAAACCTTATTTCAAACTCGAAAATGTCTTACAAGGTGCATTTGAAGTAGCCCATCGCTTGTTTGGCATCAACTTCAAGGAAGTTGATACAATAGATACCTACCACGAAGAAGTACAAACATTTGAGGTCAGTAAAGACAACGGTGAATTAGTCGCTATCTTCTATGCCGATTTCTTCCCGCGTAAAGGAAAGAGAAATGGAGCCTGGATGACATCTTTCAAACCACAGTACATTCAACAGGGTAAACAAGAACGTCCGCATGTCTCCATTGTTTGCAATTTTACGCGTCCTACAGCTTCAAAACCTTCACTGTTGACCTTTCAGGAAGTGACCACATTATTTCACGAATTTGGACATGCCCTACATGGTATGTTAGCTGATAGCACTTATCCTACACTATCTGGAACCTCTGTATATTGGGATTTTGTCGAGCTACCGAGTCAGGTGATGGAAAACTGGTGCTACGAAAAAGAAGCGCTTGAGCTATTTGCCAAACACTATGAAACTGGCGAAGTGATCCCGATTGAACTTGTCGAAAAGATCCGCGAAAGCGCTTCATTTCTTGAGGGTATGGCAACAATGCGCCAATTGAGCTTTGGTCTATTGGATATGGGCTGGCATGGACAGGACCCAACGGCGATCTCGGATCTGAAAGCATTCGAAGATGAACAGTTTGCCTCGACAAAACTCTATCCTGATGTTAAGGAAAATGCCATGAGCACAGCCTTCTCCCATATTTTCAATGGTGGTTATTCTTCGGGCTATTACAGCTATAAATGGGCCGAAGTACTGGATGCCGATGCATTTGACTACTTTAAGCAAAACGGCATTTTCAATAAGGAAATCGCAGCCAAATTCAAGGATAATATTCTTTCAAAAGGTGGAACCGAACATCCAATGGTCCTTTACAAACGTTTCCGGGGACAAGAACCTTCGGTAGAACCTTTGTTGAAAAGGGCTGGATTGATCAAATAATTGGATTGATCAAATAGTAAAAAAGCTGGATTTTATATCCAGCTTTTTTTCAACCATAACTTTGTTGTTCACCGATAAATTTCTGTGCAAACAATTAGGTGCAAACAGTTATTTGAATGTACCTCTGGTTTGGACGCTATCATGAACTTTTGCCATTCTCATGCTTTCATCAGGCAAATACAGAAACTATCTCATTTGTTTCCAACCAAATAGCGAGACATTAGGTCAGAACACGACACATCTTGCTGATTAAGCAAAAAAATAGTATCTTTGTAAGACATAATTGGGGTTGACCGGAATTGACAGGATGGAGACGGTTATGTAAGCATGTAGTGCGTTGTTAGTAGAGCACTTTAATCTGAACTTTCAGAATTATAACTGGCGAAGAAAACTACGCCTTAGCTGCTTAAGTTAGACTTAACATAGCTATTTGTCCCGTTAGATCCTGTTCTTTGGTTTAACATTCGGGGCATCGAACAATAGAACTGGCAAGTGTGATGTTGCTAAGCACTTGTGAGAAACAGCAACTACGGCGTACGGTATAGGTAAGCGACTCACCTTCCCTCGCTCGACAATTAAAGAGAAGCTAAACATGTAGAAAGCGTATACAGTACCATGACTGGACGAGAGTTCGAATCTCTCCAGCTCCACAAACAAAAAAGCCTAACTCACGTTAGGCTTTTTTGTTTATTCTAGAATACCTTTGTAGACGGCATCCCGTAAGACACCTCCTGCTGTATCTCCCGCGTATTCCCAGTACATCGCACCGAGTAGTCCTGTCGTGTGTACATAATCGCATTTAAGTGCAATCGATTCTGGCGTTTCATAAGTCAGTACAAAATCCCCTTTATCGTTGACAAGATAATGCGCTTTAGCCTCATCGTCCCATTTCTGCTCAAAGCCCTGAAGTGAAAGCAGATCTTTATAATCGATAAAACCCTTGACTTCAGTTTTATTACCTCGACCATAGAATGGAATTCCCAGCACCAATTTTTCAACAGGCATACCGCCTTCGATATGAGCCTTAACGGCCTCCACACAAGTTGTATGTCCAGATAAAGGTGAACGGTGCAAACTCGCGTGATGATAAGGCGGATGACCCGAATCATAAGTCATAATATTCACAAAATCCACATCATTCTTAATCTTGTCAAAAGCAATATACTTACCGTTCGCAACAGAAGCCAAAGTCAATAGTTTCTTCTTACCAATAGCCTTGCGGATATCGTGCATGAGCAAGGTGAAATTCTCCGTATCCGCTAAAGAAGACGAGATCCCTGCAGAAGAATTCGTTGGATATTCCCAGTCGATATCAATACCATCAAGATTAAACTCCCTCATCACACGCCAGCAGTCTTTGGCAAACTTTTGCCGATTAGATTCATTAGCAGCCATTTCGCTAAACCGACCGCTTCCCCAGCCGCCAACGGACAGCAATACCTTGAGATGTGGATGTGTTTTCTTAAGATCCGTAATAGCCTTCAATCTGTATTCATTATCTATACGTAGGCCGTCAAAGCTGTCGCTGACATGTGCAAAAGCATAATTGATATGCGTCAGATAAGTCGGATCAGGCATCACTTTAGACCAGGAAGTGACATAGGCGATAACAACTTTTTTGTTTTTCGCTCGTGCACAACTTACACTAGGATACAACAATAAAGTCAATAACAGAACAGTGAAGGTCTGACCAAATATTGATTTCAATTTACATTCCATAATAGCTTTTTATTTTGTTTCTAGATGATATTGATCGTCCTAAAATATAATCCGTAAAGCATTCACATTTGATGCTTACTCGCTAACTAAAGTTTCAGATAAATATGTAGCTTCTTCAGCAAGATTGCATACCACAACATGGCTAAAGCCCAAAACAATGAACCGGCAATAGCTAAGCTCATATAATCCGATTGCTTATAAAAGAACAGTGGAAAATGAAAACCCCAACAGACAAAGTAGATCAGATCAGGAGCAAGATAGGTCGTTAATGAGTTCTTTCCGGCCTCCTCAAACAATCCTATCCCGCGATGGTAGCCTTTCACATCAATGAAATAATAAAGTGGTATCAAAAGCAATACGCTAATCCCGCAACAAACCAATGCCCAGCTCGGCGTACCATGGATTTTGGATAAAATAAACCAAAAACGCAATACAAAACCTGCAACTAGCCCAATCAAACCAATAATCAGCAAAAAACGCAACAATATCCGCGGATTTGCCGCATAACGTTTCATAAGCATCCCTATGGTTGTTCCGGACAGCACAATACAGGGTATATTGCCAGCTAGAAGAACATGTAAATATCTTCCGGCACCAGGGAATTCAACTTTAAATCCCATTTGGCTCAGCATATTGAGTACCAAAAACACCAACCAACCACATACAACCACAATTATCTTTCCCCTGCTCAATAAGAAAATAGAAGCCGCGGCAAAATATCCCCATCCAATCAGCCCTAAAATCCCCCACCAGCCTACTTCCACGCCTTTTCCATCCGACGCTTTGAAAATATACAGGAGATAAATGATCCCCATGATACCAACTGCACGCAGCCCCTTATAAATGGACTGATATTGCATGTCCTTCGGATAATGATTCCAAATCAGAAAAACGAATACATATAGCAGTGCCAACCACAACAAATGTGACATCCCCGTCAGCTGTGGATCAACTCGCGAACCATTCAATATCAATACACCAATAAGCAATAAACTCAATGTTCTGAACAGAATATGAACAAAAATGACCGTTGTCGATGAACCCATCTTTTCCCTGGCCGCAACAGCATAAGGCACTGCCATTCCAACCATAAAAAGAAATCCCGGAAATACCCAATCCGCCAATCCCATTCCGTCCTCTTCTGCTTCCGAATGAACCAGCCATTTAGGTACACCTGGGATAAACAAGTCATTGACAAATAACATCAAGAACAGCGTGAAACCACGCATAACATCCATTGAACGGATTCGGATTTTAGGTACAGCTTGCAATGCGTTCATAATTGATTCGTTGTATTCAAAAAAGTAGCTAACAGCATAGCTGCTAGCCAATCTCTTCCCTAGATCCTTCTTAGCTAATTTTTTAGTGATTTTATGGCGACCGGAACTCGGTGAAAAATTCCTGCTTAGAAAAGTTCCTGTATAACTAAACGAAAAGACAAGCTATTTCGCTAAGATCTATCATCAATAACGCTGATGTCTCTTCGTTGAATGATCTAAGATGAGAAAAAAATAACACTATATAGTGAAATATTTGTTCAAATTAGTGTAAATTTTACTCATAAAACACAGAAATCGTGCAATTTACCCCTGTAATCGATATAAACCAGCCAGAAGCACAACAAGAAATGTCTCACATCTATGAATTGTTACCTTTATGAAGCGTAATTGTATTGCATATAAAAAGCAATTTATCTAAGTTTGACAAAAACAGATTTAATATAAAGCCGATCTTCATGAAATTCATTCTTTTTATCTGCTTGTTATTCGCAACACAGGCTATCTTCGGGCAGAATATCAGCGTCGTCAATAATGAATCTTCCCTTTTTGAACTCGAAACCCCGAATGGTAAAATTGATTTTTTAGTCATTGATCCTGATCCACAAATTAAGAAACCTCTATTTTTGTTTTGTCAAGGCTCGTTGCCCTTGCCGCTATACTTTAATTACAAAAAAGAGGGATTAAATCTTTTTGGAGGAGGATTAACCAACTTTAACTACCAGGATATTATTAAGTCATATCATCTCGTCGTTATTTCAATGCCAGAAACTCCTGTTATCGTCGACGAATCTCAGCTTAATGACTCTTATTGGTATTATGGTGACTCAAAAGATAAAAATATCCCGAGTATAGCGTACCAAAAAGCAGACTATCTAGATAATTATGTAGACCGAGCCGTTGCAGTATTAGATTATCTTAGCGGAAAACCTTGGGTCGATAATTCACAATTAGTTGTATTCGGTCACTCTCAGGGAGGACACGTAGCCTCCAAACTAGCCTATCGCTATAAAAAAGTAAGTAAATTAGGCCTATCAGGAACTAATATATTTGGACGAATAGACCAAGATATACGACAAGCAAAACGCGATGTTCAAAAAGGAAAAATTTCCTGGCAACAAGCCGCTCAAAAAATTGAACAAACATATGCGTTTTATAAAGATGCCAACAATCCAGAAAAATTAAAAAACAATCCCAATTTGCGTTCCTGGCAGTCATTTTCGCAACCTGCTATTGACGAACTATTGGCCTTTAATAAACCAATCTATCTCGTCTTCGGTACAGAAGACATTGTATCTGAATTAAATGATTTAGTACCTCTTTATTTTATAAAAAATCAGAAAAGCAATCTAACTATAAAACGCTATTATAATCAGGACCATAATTATTTTGAAGTTCAGAACGATGGCCGGCCCGATTACAACAAGCCCCATTGGAACGAGGTAATGAATGGCTTTTTAGCTTGGGCATTAGAATCAAACCAAACAGTAAACAACAATTAAACAGTACAAACCATGAATCAATTAAAATTTCGCGACGCAGCACAACATGATTTACCACGCATAGTAGAAATATACAACTCTACAATAGCCTCCCGCATGGTTACTGCAGACACTGCCCCGGTATCTGTTGCCAGTAGACAAAAATGGTTTGACGAACATAACGCTTCGAAAAGACCCCTGTGGCTGATAGAAGATGAAAATAACCAAATACTTGGATGGGTAAGTTTTCAATCTTTCTATGGTCGTCCAGCTTATGATGCAACAGTAGAAATCAGTATCTATTTGGACGAACAGCAGCGAGGTCGAGGCCTGGGTAAACAGATTCTCCAGTACTGCATTGATAAAGCTCCAGATTTAGGCGTACATACCTTATTAGGATTTATCTTTGCACACAATCTTCCAAGCATTGCATTATTTGAAAAAATGGGTTTCAAGGAATGGGCTAACTTACCCAATATAGCAACCTTAGATCAGGAAGAACGTAGTCTAAAAATATTAGGTATACGAATTAAATAATAGCATGACTACCTAAGCTGTCACCAAAAATAAAATTGTTAAATTAAAGTATTAACTTGATAAGATCTATAATTCGGTAATATGAAACATTTAATCCAATTCTCCTTGATGTTGATTGCCTATGTATTTGTTTTTTCCAGCCCCCTGTTGGCACAAAATCCAGACCGTACTAAAACTATCCCGATCGCAAGTGATTCGGCATACAACAAGATAATACAAGTGCTTCAGGATGGTGGTTATTTTATTGTACAGCTCGATCGGCCTTCAGGATTTATTCAAACCAGTACGTATCTCGAAAACAATAATCTCCTAAGCAATAAAGAAGGAGAAAAATTAATTTTCAACTTCCTGATCAGCCCTTTACAAGCTAAAAGATCTAAAATAGTTCTAAATATATTTTCAATAGAAAGGCGAAAAGGCGGGAGTTTTGAAGCACCTAATTATTATGATGAAGATAAGGGAATCGTCCGTGACAATAAAGCCTACCAGCAAATTTGGGATAAGATACTCCCGCTATTTCAATAAGTACAATCAAGATAAAGCCCAGTTGATCTCAGCTCACCTGGGCTTTTATAGTTAAAAAGAATTAGATCGAGATTGTCAGTAAAGGAACATCCAGCCCCGAGGCCATCATACGAGTTTTACTTCGATGGGTCAATGAACTCCAAAAACCGTACTTATATGGGATCATAACCAGCAGATCCGTACTGCTTTCTTTTACCTCGTCCCGGATAGCTTTTACGACCTCATTGGACGTTACATTTTTGTAGTAATAACTTACGATTCCCATCACGTCGTTGATGGTTTCCCTTGTTTCTTTTCCTTTTTCCTCATTTAGCTGCTCCACTGTTTTACGAATGTTGAGTACCTCCAGTACCGCACCAAATTCTGCTGCAAAATCTTTTACTTTTTCAATAATTTCCTTTTGCACACCACGAACAATGTCACAGGCAAAAAGAATATGCTCCAGACCCGTAAATTTTGCGCCAAGCGGAACTGAAAGGATTGGTATTTTTAACTTACTAATGGCTGCCGTGGTCGTATTACCAAGCATATCTTGGTCAAAGGAACGTTTGGCCATTCCCATCACCAACAAATCAGCATTCGTCTCATGAATGCACTTGGTAATCTGGTCATAAAACAAGCCTGCTGCCAGATAAGGAATAGTCAAAACACCACTTTCGGCAGTAATAGCCTCGGCTTTACGTTGTAAAACCTTACTTTGATGTTCAAAAATCTTGAACATAGAATCGGGAGAAAGTCGAGCGTTCATCGCATGGATGGAAGGATTTTGAAGAGAAAATAAAACGAGCTCGTATTCTTTTCCTGCGAAAACTTCCATAATAAACTTTAAGGCATGTTCGGCCTCTTCAGCGTAGTCTGTGGCAACAATAATCCGTTTCATATGGTCTAATTTAATTCAATAAAAAATCCCTTTTTATTACATTCAAGTTAACGAAAAATAATAAATCTATCAAACGGAGAATTGTCTCAACTGGGTCAATTTTCTCCCGATTTCCGGCTATTTTAAGTAGCTAGCCTTTACAAAAGAAGCTTTTTTTAGATAATCAATGCTTTGTTGTAAACCGGTGTAAATATCGTTACGTGTCTCTTCCAGCTCAACAAAAATATATTGCAGGCCTGCAACTTTTGAATTGTTAAAAATTGCATCAAAACCGACCATACCACTTTGACCAATCTCACGATGATCCTTAATGTGCAAAGCCTTGAATCTGCCTGCGTATTTATTGAAATAATCAACAGGACTAACTTGTCCCATTACGGCCCAATACACATCCATCTCAAAAAATACATTCTCAGGATTTGTATGCTCTATCATATAATCGTACATCACTTTATCTTCCACTTTTCTAAACTCATGCGAGTGGTTGTGGTATCCGTATACGATTCCTTGCTGACGGCATTTCGCACCCACAGCATCAAGGTAGCGACATTGCGTTTCCAGATCCTTAAGTGTTTTAGGCACATCCATCCACGGCGTAACAATGTATTTCATTCCCGCGGCCTTATGTGTAGCAATGCATTCGTCCCACCATTTTAGCGATTCCGTAAAATCTCCAGAAGCAAGCTCCTTTTCTGATAAAGTCTTCGTTGCGTGTGATGAAATTACTTTCATTCCAGCCTTTTCTACTTTTGCCTTAAACTCTTGTGGGCTCAGATTATATAATTTACCATCCTTGTATCCAGCGGCTTCCACTCCTGTATAACCCAATGCTGAGATCTTTTGTAAAATCTGGTCGAAATTCGGGTTTTTCCCGATTTCTTCACGTACAGAATATAACTGTAGACCAATTTCCTTTTTTGCAGCTTTCTGTTGTGCAAACGTTGGACTAACAGCCAACATCATACATCCAGCTACCAATGTTCCGATAAGAGTTCTTCTTTTCATTTAGTGCTCAATTATTTATTATAGACTTCGTTCAACGCAAAATTATTTGTAAACGCAGCGTTTACAGGTTGTTTAGGTTTATCGCGTTAAATATAGCCGCAATGTATGCAAATACTCGAAAAAACACAATGCTTTACCGTTTTATTTATTCACATCGCGCACTCAGTGCCATAAAACAGGTCTTTTATATGAATTAAAAATTGGCCTAACTCAACGATTTACATTCCACCGCTGTTCTACGTATGATAACAAACAAATTGAATCATGGAAAATAAATATGATATCCCCGAGCATAACGACCAAAAACAGGAGGAGAAATTACCTGAGGTTGCCATTGAAGAAAAAGATGATGAACCCGCTGGACGAAATTTAAAACGTACACTTATCATCGCAGTCTGTGTATTGATCGTATTTTATCTGATTTATTATTTTATGAGTGGACGATAATGTGCAACTCACCACAGCTCCGGCGGAACTTGACGGATTCTTGGAAACCGAAGCTGGGCAAGTCGACTTGTTTCGCCATACACAATCTGGTAGAAACTGACCATAGAACTGGCCATCGTGCTGACGTGCTATGCCATTTACCTTAGCTCCGGTGGAACTTGACGGATTCTTGGAAACCGAAGCCAGGCCAAATGACACTATGCTCTTAAATTATGTTGTTTTTCATTTGCCCATGTTTATATGATGAATAATCATTTTGGTTATTTTACACAGGACGGTGACGTAGAGTCTATTTACTAATCGAGAGAAAGATTTATTCCTATCCGATATTTAATCCAATATAGACTTTCACGAAACATACCTTATTCCAGATTAAAAATATCTGTTACAACAAATATAAAACAAAAAACAACAAACACAAATTTTTAAACAAAATAATAAACTATATTTTGCGCAAATTGTCATTCAATTCGTTGTATGACGGATGAAGACAAAGCATTACTGGAAACAATTGGTTTACGCTTTCGCGCGAAACGAAATGATCTATATTATTCATTGCGGGATCTATCCCATCTAACGGGCATTTCAACAGGAACACTCAATGGTATAGAAAAGGGAAAAGACTTAACGCTCACAAATTTTTTAACCCTATGTCGTAGCCTGGAAATTCAACCAACGATATTTTTTCAGCATGATATTGTCTTTAATTCTCCCTACTCCCTACCTCCTGATGCGCAGGAAAGAATCACGCTAAGCAAAAAACTGGATGACCTCGTTTATCATTCGGATTTTTTCTACTCAGCACGACGTGTTTCTGAGGTATTGGTCCAATTGGGTATTGACAAGAACCAAAGCAATAAATTCTCTGTTTACCTATCAAACTATTGTGAAGAAGGAACTCTTGTCTATCAGCAGCACGGTAACTACAAAACCTATCGTAAAAAAAGGTAAAAAAAATTACTAAACCTCTTTGTTGGAAAGTTCACGAAAACGGTTTGCCCTTCTAAATGTTCCCAAATCATTAAAACGAACCCCATACTTCCGTAAGATTTCTTGTGCCTTCTTACGACCAATATGACGTACGTAAAATGTTTCATTGACAACAAAATGATGGATGCTATGTGTCCAGCCAAAAAAGAAACAAAACAATTGCATCGGAAAAGTCCACCAAACTGTCAGTACCTGCGTTTGCTCAATAACATTTCCAGCTTCGACATCGCCAAAATAATGCATGTTTGATGTAATAAAATGTAAACAAAATTGGCGTAATAAGTTTGGTAATAGAATAACATAAATGATCCAATGCAGACTTATCAACATGTTATCAACATAGTGTGGAAAACTAAAACCCACCCCAAAAACCTCTCTTAACCAATCAAATAATAGGTCTGCAAAGAAGAAATATAAGATTACATGTGCAAAAATTGTTACTGGAACAATGCTTAAAAACATAATCCGTTTTAGTTTTGAAGAAGTCTCAAATTTTAGATTCCCATTTTTCACCTCTTTGTCCATATCATTAAACATACGATGCAGTCGAAAGAGCCCGCCCAATACAACATCGGCCGTTGTTACCAAACGTTTGATAGACCACTGCTCGCCATTCGTCACACTGCGTTCCTCAACATCATGTAATGTACCCGAAAATTTATGATGATGATGATGCAAGGTCCTGCGTATCCAGGGATTGACAGTCAATGGGCGTAATATCCATACACTAAAAAGCATAAAATGATGAACCACTCTTTGTCTTTTAAAATAAAGCCAGTGAATCAGATCATGTTCTATTTCATGTAAAACACCCATAAAAAAGGCATTACTGATAATCATAAGCCAAGTCGGAACAAGAGCGCGAGACCAAGCTATCGATACAACAACAATAGCCAGGATCGCTAGTGCAAATATGGCCATTCCGATACTGTTCTGACTTTTTAAGATGGGGTACATTCCTTTAAGCTGTTGATAGGAAAGATTTATTTCCCTCCTAATCTGGCTCGACTTTTCCTGATGTGTCAATTCGATGTGATTTTATCGGTAAAAATAAGGATTTTTTCGCAGACATCTAACATGTTAGGTAGAATGCCCCCACCTACCAATAACCATAATAGGCTCTAAAAAATATTTCCAAAAACTGTAACAAAACGAACGGGTCTAATACTAATGAATTAAAATAAACTTATAAACATAAACAGGTATGGAAAAGAAATCAATTTACAACTGGAAGAATAATTTGTTCGGAACTAAATCAACCCTCTACCGCAATGAAGCAGTTATAGGAAGTTTAGAATCTATCAATTGGAATCTGGACGCTCATGTTTCTATCCACAACGATCAGTTTCGTTTCAAAAATAAGGGATTTTTCAACCCATACACGGAGATTCGCAATCAACACAATGAACTGATCGGCGATATTGAATATGATACCTGGACAACTAAAGCCACTATTAGCCTAATCGATAAAAAATACACGTGGAGATCAAAAAATATGTGGATGACCTCCTGGCAAATTGAGAACGAGCAAGGGGAAGTTGTCGAAATCAAACCTTCTTCGCTCAATAATGGAGGGAAAATAGAAAGCTTTGAACATAGCGAATTGATCTTGTCTATTAGTTTATATCTTCAAAAACGTATTACAATGATGGTTTCTATGGTTGCCCTGATCCCACTATTTATTGTACTACTAGGTTAACGTAGCAGCCAACTTCTAATATATATCAGTCAAAGCAGATCACTCCTCGGATCTGCTTTTTTTGTGCAAACCATTACGTCAGCAACAAGCGATCTCATCCAAAAAAAATAATTCCTTAAAAGGTATTTGATAGGGACTTTATAGGGACCTTATAGGGACCTCATTCGGATAAAGCCGTCTTAACTGCCTATTAGTTCCCTATCATGTAACATGTTATTTACAATTATTCAATGTATTAAACTAAACTTATCTATTCGTTGTGTGTTAGTAGCCCTACACATTTAATCTGATATTATGGCAAATGTAACACAGGGTGTAAACGGTCCTCCCTCAGGCAAAGTGGGACCTGTAGTTTTTTGTAAGTGGAAAGAGATCAATTATGTTAGGTCTCTTCCGAGAGTGAATAAAAAAAGAGCACTTTCTGAAAAGGAAGTAAACAACCGAAACAAATTTGGACTTATGCAACAATTCTTAAGCCCTTACACGAAAGTCATACCGCTCGGCTTTTCAACCTACGCCAAGAATATGACAGCTTATAATGCTGCAATGTCCTACAACCTTCACCATGCCATGCAAAAAGACGATGAAGGTTTTCATATCGATTATGAAAAGATTGCCCTAAGCCGAGGTTTGGACGAAGAGATTACTGGGGCAACATTTCAATTGTTGAACGAAACTATCCATATCACTTGGGAACTTAAAAGCTCCGAAAAACTCTTGCATGAAGATCTGACAGATTTCCGAACCTTGGTACTTCTCATTCCTGAGAATCCAATAAACGCTTCACAAGGTGTTTTACTTAATAATTACATTATGGATTTACAAGAATCTATTCAAATACCGAAACTAACCCAAAGTGATACATATCATCTATATCTAGGTTTTATTGCAGCTGACGGGACTAATCGAAGCATGAATAGCAACTATCTCGGAAATATAAGCTTGGAAAGAGGATAAAGGTGCTCCTGGGAAATAAATTCATCAAAAGGAGAAATAAGACCATTCAAAAACAAACACACAACACACTTAATTACAATAAGATAACAACATTTTAACCCTGAATTTATGTAAACACCTTAAATTAGTATAAACGATGTGATTTACAATCGATGGTTTCAACAGCCACATCAATTTCGGCCATGAAGCCAATCGTCCTTATATCTAGTAGGCATTTGGTTACCCCCTCAGCAATCCTCAACACATATCCATGTGCAAGCCCTACTACTTTCTCTATTCAGTTCGGCAAGCTCATACCTTGCCGAACATTCTATTACCTATCGGATCAGCCCCTCCATGTCACTTAACTGCCAAAAGGATCGGTCTTTTTTTCGGTTTTTACGATTTTAATCAGATGCTCCAACGCATTTTTCAGACGTTTGGCGTCTTCTTCCGTCTGGATTGCCCATAAAATTTCATCCGTACTTGGCGAGGACTTAAATCGAATTTGATAACCTGATTTTACTCTTGCGATGACAAGTACATCTGATTTGGCAATATCACTTCGAAAATGCTGGCCACTGGAAAGAAAGACTGTTAACACCTTCCCGTCTACCGTCACCGTATCAATTTTTGTATCCTTATAATGGTAAGCAACCTTATATAGCTTATTAATATAAGCCATGGTCTGTTGTTTATTCAAGCTCGCATTTTGGGCTACCGATGGTACTGTAATACCAATAGCCAAAAGAAAGCACAAGAAAAAATTCTTCATTTATCTAGCATTTTTTATTTCCATACACCGCAACAACGTATCGCTCGGATTGTACTTGCTTACCAAATATCACGTAACGACAATCAGCAGAAGCAAAATACGTTCCTTTTATTGATGACCTAAAAATATAGATTTTATTTACTTTTTTGGCTATTGTCCCACAAACTAAACTATTTCCTGCAGCAGCATTTCGATTGCTGCTACTGAAAATCCTTATTTAGCCATTTTTATTTATTCTTTCGATCTCGATAAATCCCGGGCATTTTCTGCAATTCGGATAAATTCAGCACGATAACCTTCCTCATCTTTGCCTTTAGAAGCTTTTGCTCGCGCTATGAGCTGATCAAAATTGGCCTTTTGCTTAAAATCAGAATCGCGAAGCAAGAGACCTAGTTCCGCCACCGCAGTTACGAATCGTAAATCTTCACTCACACTGTTCAATTCCGTAACGGTAGTTCCGACCACCTTTTGCTGCAACTTGCTTTTCTCCCCTTCAGGCTCCTTATACCGAAATTTAACTGTTGCCAGTTCAGCATTTCTCCGTCCGGCTGCCTGATCCGCTTGCTGTTGATATTTTAAGGGATCTACCGTTCCGATCAGCCCCGACGCTACACCGACGGGTACAATTTCATATAAGGCTGTCACCACATGTCCTACGCCCATATCACCACCCATCTTTTGATCATTATTAAAATCCTCAGCCTCCAACAAGCGGTTTTCGTATCCCACTAAACGGTATGCCTGCACATAACTGGGATTAAATTCGACCTGAATCTTGACATCTTTCGCAACGGTAAACATAGTTCCTCCAAATTCGGTTACCATCGCTTTTCGTGCTTCAGAAATATTGTCTATATAGGCATAATTCCCATGCCCTTTGTCGGCAAGGATTTCCATCTTACTGTCCTTCAGATTTCCCATGCCATACCCCAATACTGTGAGGAAAACCCCCGATTTACTTTCTTTGGAAATTAATTCTTCCATCGATTCGTCACTACTCTCCCCAACATTGAAATCGCCGTCACTAGCCAAAATGATCCGGTTGTTTCCTCCTTTGATAAATTGTTGCTTCGCAATTTCATAGGCCTTCTTAATTCCTGCAGCACCAGCAGTGCTTCCACCGGCTTCCAGCTCCTCAATAGCCGATTTTATTTTCATCTTTTCATCACCGGGCGTACTCTCCAATTTTACCCCTGCCGATCCAGCATAGGTCACAATGGCTACATGGTCCACAGCACGAAGCTGATCGACCAACATTTTCAGCGAAGCTTTCACCAAAGGTAGACGCCCCGGTCCCATCATTGATCCCGATACATCGATCAAAAACACCAAATTGGAAGCTTTAAGATTCGCTGTAGGAATATCTTTCGCCTTTAACGTGACGCGCATAAGCTGATGCGTTATATTCCAAGGTGCCTTCGTCAATTCGGTGACGATATTTACAGGTTCACCATTTTTAGGTCCGGCCAATTGATACTGAAAGTAATTGATCATCTCTTCAACCCGTACTGCGTCCTTTTCAGGTAATGTTCCCGAATTGATAAATCGACGTACATTACTATAGGAAGCAGCATCAACATCGGCTGCAAAGGTCGATAAAGGCTCTTTACGTGGATTGATAAAGTTATTTTCCTTCAACTTTTGATAAGATTCCTGGTTCTGATTAGGCACATACGCCGTTCCTCTAATATACAAACCCGATACTTGCCCATACATAGCCGCATTAACATTCATCACCGATGCCGTCTGACGCTTCGCCTTGTGCTCATATCCGGTCACCACAACCTCATCCAGCGCATTATCTTGCTGCACCAACGCCACATCAACCTTTGACCGATGGTTGACCGCTATCCGCTGCTCAAGATATCCGATATAACTAAAAATCAAGATGTTTTTACCATCAAGGACTTGAATACGATAGTTTCCCTTGTCATCGGTCTGCACATGTGCCTTGGTTGCAGCATTGTTCACCTGTACCCCCACAATTGCCATTCCTGTATTCGCATCGACAACCTTCCCCCTAACCTCATATCCTTGCTTGGCATATCCGCCTAAGGATAACAACAAGCCTATTACAAAAAGTATTGCTCTCATATCTTTTACATTTTTGCCAAGGGATGCCTCAAATATTAAATTTCCATAAACCAGAAAAAAAAAATATTTTTAACCAATAAAATGTTCGCATTCAAGTCGTCAAAAATAGATACAGCACAAGACCACGAGCTCTTGCTGCACTACCAGGAGTCTAAGGAGCTCCAGGTATTGGGTAATCTATACCAACGACATACGGAGATGGTATACTATGTTTGCTTACGGTATCTCCAAGATTCCGAATTGAGTAAAGATGCTGTCATGAATATCTTTGAAGAATTAATATACAAAGTCAACAAACAAGAAATCAAGGACTTCCCAAGGTGGCTTTATGTATTAAGCAAGAACCATTGTCTGATGTATTTGAGGTCTCAAAAGAACAAAACTCAAATTTCTTTGGATGAATTTGTGAAATTTCCGGGAGACATGCATCAGTATGAACAATATGATGAAAAAGAAGAACAGCTAACAGCCATGGAAGGCTGTCTGGGAAAATTGCCAGACAGACAGCAACAGTCGGTTAGACTCTTCTTTTTGGAGGAAAAATGTTACAAAGAGATTAGTGAATCTACCGGTTATAGCTTGAACGAAGTAAAAAGCTATATTCAGAATGGAAAACGGAATTTAAAAAATTGCATGGAGGCTTGGAATGAGCAACAGTAATTACGACATAGCATACTTAAAGAAATACGTCAACGGCGAACTATCTCCTACGGAGATGTATGCGCTTGAACGGGAGGCGCAACGTGACCCCATGTTGGCGGATATTCTTATAGGTATTGAAATGGATCAGAATAAAACCGTAATTACAACAATCAACAACCAAATTGCGCAACGTATTGAAAAAGACAATTCCGCTAAAATAAAAGTCTTTGATTGGAAGAGACTTAGCATTGCTGCAGCAGCAGTGATCGTGTTGGGGGTTGGTCTTCTTCTTTACCGTCAACAGGACAAAAATTCATCCGAAGCGAGGCGTACCGCTGAAGTAAGTATTACGCAGGAAAAACCCAAAACAAAGGTTACAGCAGCAGATTCTATCATTACTTCAGATGATATTGCATCAAAAATAGGATCTCAAGATCATTCGCCACAATTAGCAGATAATAACAGACCGCGGCTTCATGAACAGCACCCACTGGAAGAGGTGACCGTTTTATCCCGGGAACCCTCCCTACGTGTAAAATCACTGGAAGAAATGAAGGAAGGTCTCAATAATGATCGCCCTGTATTTGGATTAAGACCTACAGACAGCACAATTGTTATCGGTTATGCGCCAATGGCAAAGAAAAAAGATGCTTCCCAAACGATTATGATTCGAGGAACCTCAAGTTTAAACAATGCACTTGTAGGCAGAGCTCCAGGTATTTCGATCCCACAACAACAAGGTACACCGCTACAACTTACGATTCGGGACAAAGAGACAGGCTTGCCTATTTCAGGAGTGACAATCATTCAACCCAATAGCAAGTTTGCTACGAATACCGACGCACTGGGACAAGCGACCATCCAACCCAGTACAATGGATTCACTCGTTGACATCATGGCGCTGGGTTACAATTCGGTTGCATTGAATATGCGTCGCAGCAAAAATACGACGATCAAACTGCAACCTTCCGGCGCCACACTTGATGAAGTCGTCGTCACAACGATGTCTTCACGCAAATCAAAAAGTGCCGAACCGATCTGGGGCTGGAGATCGTTCAACAATTACATCAAGAAAAAAACAGCTAAAAGCCGTTATGAGGGCACTGTCCGTTTAAGCTTCTATATCGATAAAGATGGATTCCCAACAAATATCAGCATTCTCCAAAGTGCAAATGATTACCTCGATGCCAAAGCCAAAGAAATCCTACTTTCGGGACCAAAATGGAGAGGCGAAGACTACCGCTATGTCACGTTAAGCTTCGAATTTACCTTGTAAGTACGCTATCTTTACGCATCTCATCAAACTACAACACAAGTTTATCTCGCTATCTGGACAAATAAGCAGTCGAAATTTATCGATCCATTTATCTTTTCAATCAATTTAATTTATAAGGGTTTGGATTTAAAATTATTTCATACTTTAGTGTTATAATTCTTAACCATACAGTCATTTTTTATGAAAAGTTTTTTCACTGGCCTCCTCCTGCTTAGTGGTATATCCCTACAAGCACAAGATTTTTCGTTCGGTAAAATAAAAAAGGAAGATTTTGCCATTACTGTTGACAAAATAGATACAGCAGCAAATGCCTTTGTCTTACGTGAATATGGATCAGCCGAAGTAAGTTACAACAAGAATAAAGGTTTAGTCGTTGAATTTTTCAAACATGTTCGCATTAAAATTTTAAATAAAGAAGCCTATAGTTACGCTAATTTCAGCATCCCTTTATATAAAAGTGGGAACGACCGGGAAGTCCTTATGGATATCAAGGGTGCATCCTATCACCTCGTCGGTGATAAGGTCGTAGAAACAGAGATGACGAAAGCGAATATTTTTAACGAAAACGCCTCTGAAAACTATGCGGTAACGAAAGCGGCTATACCACAAGTTCAGGAAGGTACAATTATCGAATACCGCTACCGTACGGAATCTCCATTTATCTTTAACCTAAACGCTTGGGAATTTCAGGAAGATCTTCCGAAACTTTATAGCCAATACGTCACGCGTATTCCCGAGATCTGCCATTATAAAGCCAATTTAAAAGGTGGACTTGCTGTCAGCGACCGAAAGGTAGAAAATTACAACACGGGGCTGAATTCTGAAGTTGGCGAAGTCCTAGGTAGTAAAACTATCTACACGATGGAAAATATCCCGGCATTCCATACCGAAGATTACATGACCTCGTCAAAAAATTTTAGGTCAATTATCTTCTTCGAACTCGGCAGATATAGCGTTCCAATGGGACCGACAAAAGATTTCTCGCTCACGTGGGAAAATGTCAGAGATAAACTCGTACAGGACGAAAGTTTTGGTGGACAAGTAAAGCGAAAAACGGCATTGAAGGAATTCATAGAACCCGTCTTGCAGGATTCAAAAGATGATCTAGAAAAAGCGGTACGGCTGTATACATATTTTCAGAAACAAATAAAATGGAATAACCGCCATTCGATCTACGCAAAAAATATCAAAGAAGCCATCGAAAAAAGAACAGGCAATAGCGCCGATATTAACCTTGGACTGGTCAACGCTTTACGTTATGCGAAGCTAGATGCCATCCCTGTTATTTTATCGACACGTGAGAATGGCTATGCAGGGCTCTATGCACCAGCCATATCAGAGTTCAATCACGTTATTGCCCGGGTAAAAATAGGTGAAAACTACTACCTGCTGGATGCGACCTCCCCTTATGAGATGTTTGGAAATATCCCGATGAAATGTGTCAATTTTCAGGGAAGATCAATTCCCCTCGAAGGCGAATCTGACTGGGTAAAACTCGAGGCAAATCTTTCGTCTAGTTATAGTAATTTCTTCTATGGTGAACTGTCGGAAGATGGTGCATTAAAAGGAAAATGGATTACCTCACGTAACGGTTATGACGCTTCCAAAATGCGTGAACGCCTTCAAGGAAGTAATTCTGAAGAAGAATTCTATGAAAAAATAGATGAAGAAAACAATCGCATCAAAATCAACAGTTTTAAAGTATCGAATCGGGAATCTCTTGACAAACCACTAACGGAGGAGTTTGAAATTGAGATTAAAAATTTTGCAACCCTACAAAATGACCAACTTCTATTCAATCCTTATATTGACACCAAAATGTCCAAGAACCCCTTCAACCTAACGGAGCGGAATTACCCAATCGACTTTGGTTCTTTAGTCCAAGAAGAGTGCTACATTGAAATCAAACTACCAAAAGGCTATGCATATCCAACGGAAGGAAAGTTAAAAAATATCAATATGGCTCTTCCTGAACGTGCGGCCCGGTATATTTTCAAAATCAATAATACAACACCGGATATTCTGATAATAGAATCTGCAACACAATTAAACAAACCCTTGTTTATGCCGGAAGAGTATTTTGATTTAAAAGAGTTCTTCAGCCGAATCATCCAGGCAGAAAAATTAGATGTTGTACTCAAAAAAATATAACAATATCGCTTAACACAAATTTCATTTTATATTGACGATTAGCTTAAATAAGGGTGATAACTTTGAATATCAAAAAAATAGTAAAATGATTAAAGATTCAGATTTATTCGAACTAGAGAATACCTTCCTTGGTGAAGGTTTCGAATTAGATGGTGATGATATTATCACCGATGAAGACTAGGTCTTCACTTTTTTAGCAAGTATTATTCCCCTTATATAATCTCAAAGCCCAGACATTCTTTGCTGGGCTTTTTCTTTGTTCCATTCTTCACCAATTTGGCCAAAACTTATTATTTCCCTATCTTTATGTTATCCTGATGATCCGATATTGAGCTAACCCAGCTCCTATTATTTTACGGAAACACAAGCAACAGGTTTAAAGCAAATAAAACACATGAGAAAAATAATATTGGATCTGGCCATGACCTTAGATGGATTTATTGAGGGTTCAAATGGAGAGGTTGACTGGTGTATTATGGATGATGACATGGATTTCGATGGCTTTTTGGCTTCGATCGATACCATCTTTTATGGTCGTGTAAGCTATGATGCCTGGGGTAATTTCCAACCGGACGCTACGGCCGATGAAACAGAAATAAATCTTTGGAAAAATGTCCATGCGAAGAAAAAATATGTTTTTTCTAGTCAGGCAAGGCAAGATGAAAACGCTACTTTCATCCAGACTGACATCGCAAAACAAGTTCAGGAAATAAAAGCACAGCCCGGAAAGGATATTTGGCTATATGGTGGAGCGCGTCTAATTAAAACATTCATTCAAGCTAACCTTGTTGACATCTATCGCATTTCCGTTCACCCTATTGCCCTGGGAAGTGGCAAGCCTTTATTCGAAAACTTACCTGAACGACTATCCCTAAAACTTGTTCAAAGCGTCACATTCAAATCGGGAGTTGTTCAGTTAATCTATACCCCCCAACATGAATCTTAACCATCAGGCAGCCCCACAGATCGCTGATGATATGATCAGGAAAGTGATAGATCAACTCGAAAGCATACTTATGCTCCAGTGCTCTAATTTATCACAAGATCAAACAGGTAGGGCCTATTATGGTGTTAATTTTCAACTGGGCAACAAACACTTCAAATTTAGAAAGGCCAAGATAACACCAAAAAAAGTGGGATTATTCGTTGCGCTCTGGAAACGTGACACCGATGGCCAGACCATACCTTTTACTGCAGATGATCATTTCGATTATTACCTTATTTCGGTTGAACAGGACCAGCATTGCGGCCTATTTGTCTTTCCAAAACAGGCGTTAGTTGAACATACAATCCTCACAGCGGGTTCTCAAATGGGCAAACGCGGATTCCGTATTTATCCAGATTGGAGCATGCCAACGAACAAACAGGCTACCAAAAGTAAACAATGGCAGCACACATACTTTGTGGATTTCTGTGGTCCCCACCAAGAAGCCAAAAACAAATTGACCCATATACTGCAAAGCAGCTAGTTGATTTTTTCGACCAAATCAGCATAAGCTGCACGCAACAAAGAAATTGCCGCCACCATACTTTGTTCGTCAAGATGAGCAAACCCCAACCGCAATGCAGTGACCGTTTTATTTTGATAAAGGCAATTACTCGGCAACAACAGTCCCTGCGACCGAACTTTCTCCTGCAAGGCTGTCAGTGAAACAACTGTATTAAACTGTATCCAAAAAGCCAGTCCCGAAGCCGGGACGTCAAACCTGATCTTATCTTCAAAATGCCGTAACAGCAATTGTGCAAACAATTCTTTTCGCTCTGCAATTGTTTTCTGAAATTTACGCTGATACCGAAAGATATCACCCTGGTGGATAATCTCACCCAATGTTTTCTCGATCATAAAATTCGGCTTTCCGAAGATGTTCAAATACTTTTTTCCCTCTTCCAACAGATCCTGAGGTGCGATCAAAAAATTCATTTGGAAACCAGGGTCAAAGAAACTACCGAAAGCACCTGTATAAATCACACGGTTGCCGCCATTTTTCCGGAAAAGTGATTCACCTTTCTCCTTAAAAAAGGAAGACTCAAAATCCACATCATCCTCAATAATGATAAAGTTATACTGCTCGGCCAATTGTAACAGTTGAATTTTCCTACGCTCGGAAAGATTAACCGTCGTTGGATACTGACACCTGGTATTGAGGTAAACACACCTGATTTCTCCGGGTTTAAATTGGTCTCCGATCTTATCTACAATCATCCCCTCCGCATCTACCGGAATGGTTTTTAGCTTGGCCCCAGCTTGACTAAAGATCATGTTAGGTAAAAAATAACTTAAATTTTCTACCAGTATAATATCGTCGGGCCGGATCAATAATCGGGATAAAATTGAAAAAATCTGTTCGCGACTGGCAATCGGCAACAAGAAATTCCGGGAAAGATGAAACCCTCTTGTTAAATTCAGATAATAGCTTAACTGATCCCTAAAAAACAAATTTCCCTCAGTCGTCGTCGGAAAATCATCACTTTTCTTTTTCCGTTTCACCATGGATGCATAAAAACGCACCAGTTCCTCCGCTCCAATGACATTATAATCAGGTGTCCCGTCCGTAAAATAGTACCTTTCGGGAACCTCTGAAATAGGCATGTCCAATATGAGTTCCTTTCTAAAAAAGTAAGGTGCAAAATCAGGTGGCTGTCTAAATGCTTCAATCGCCGCACCGGAAGTACCGATAAGCTCAGGATTTTTCACAAAAGTCCCGCGATTAGCCAAAATTTTCACCCAACCCTGTTCCTGCAATTCCGCTAAAGCGGCTACAATGGTTTTTCGGTGCACGTTCAGTTCTTCAGCAATCTTCCGGCTTCCGGGCAACAGATCTCCATCTTCCAATAGATTTCGCTTGACGGCATTGATAAATTGATAAACGATCTGTAGATAGATGGCATCTTCCTTACGGCGATCTATCTTAATAATGGAATGAAAACCTATACTAACCGGACTACTCATTATGTTTATTTCGGACTACCAAAGTTATCATTTAAACTATAATCTTTGCAATCATCATGAAAAAATAATCGCATTGAATTACGAAATCCGAATGGTCATTAAGTAAAATAGATTTGATTTTAGCATAAAAACTTAGCATTAATATGGAAACAAAACCAAAATGGACGCAGGAAGAAGTTGTCGCTTTATACAACAAACCAATAATGGACCTGCTTTATGATGCGGCATCGATACATCGGAAATATCACAACCCGAACAAAGTACAAGTGTCCACATTGATATCAATAAAAACAGGTGGCTGCCCCGAAGACTGCGCCTATTGTCCCCAGGCCGCACGTTACCATACGAATGTAAAAGCAGAAGGCTTAATGAGTGTAGAGCAGGTAAAAGAGCAGGCACTAACAGCCAAAGCTGGAGGTAGCTCAAGGATCTGTATGGGAGCCGCCTGGCGCAATGTTAAAGATGGCCCTGAGTTTGACCATGTACTTGATATGGTCCGTACACTGAATAGACTTGACATGGAAGTCTGCTGCACGCTAGGAATGCTGACCGAAAACCAAGCACAACGCCTTTCAGAAGCTGGACTATACGCCTACAACCACAACCTCGATTCCTCTGCCGATTACTATAAGGAAATTATCTCGACCAGAAGCTATGATGATCGCCTTCAAACGATCGAAAATGTACGTAAAACAAACATAACCGTATGTAGTGGTGGTATTATTGGGATGGGAGAAAGTATAGACGACCGTGCCGCGATGTTGATCACACTTGCTTCACTCATCCCACAACCCGAATCGGTACCTATCAATGCGCTCGTTCCTGTAAGCGGTACTCCAATGGAGGTCATGGAAACAGTTTCGATATGGGAAATGGTACGCATGGTCGCTACAGCCCGAATTTTATTGCCCACCACACAAGTTCGCCTTTCTGCAGGACGCACCAACATGAGTAAAGAAGGGCAAGCTTTATGCTTTTTCGCGGGAGCCAATTCGATTTTCTCAGGCGACAAACTCCTCACCACGCCCAATCCCAACGTCAATGAAGACATGGACATGTTTAAAACATTAGGCTTGGTGCCACAACAGCCATTCGAGAAAAAAAATCAACCCGAAACCATCGCAACTGAGATGGCGCATTACCATGATCTTGGTGAAAGACCAAAATGGTCAAGACCCGAACATAAAATCCAGCGCAACATCGCTAAGCAGCAAAACAAATAACAAAACAAATTAGGCAGACCATCATGGAAAGAGAAGAAATCAACCAACACGACCTTATCGATGATTTTGATAAAAAGCATCTATGGCATCCGTATACAACCATGACAAATCCCTTACCTGCCTACAAGATTAAACGGGCAGATGGTTGTATAATCGAGCTGGAAAATGGACAGCAGCTTATAGATGGTATGTCCTCTTGGTGGTGCGCCATCCACGGCTACAATCACCCCGTCCTTAACGCTGCGGTCACAGCTCAGCTCAGCAGCATGTCACACATGATGTTTGGTGGACTTACGCACGAACCAGCAATTGCTCTCGGTAAAATACTGCTTGACATCACCCCTGCCTCACTCAACAAAATATTTTATGCCGACTCGGGTTCTGTTGCGGTAGAAGTTGCGCTTAAAATGGCTATTCAATACTGGGTATCACAAAAAAAGACCAATAAAACAAACTTTGTCACGGTTCGTTCGGGCTACCATGGTGACACCTGGAACGCGATGTCGGTCTGTGACCCCATTACTGGCATGCACCGCATCTTTGACAATGCTTTACCCAAACGCTATTTTGCCCCTGCCCCAAAAATAGGGTTTGAGCAAGAATGGGATGCCAATGACATCCAACCCTTGGCAGATCTAATCTGCTCACACAAGGACGAATTGGCCGCTCTCATCCTTGAACCTATCGTCCAGGGAGCCGGTGGAATGCGTTTTTACCATCCGGAGTACTTGCGTCAGGCAGCACATCTCTGCAAAGAAAATCAACTTCTTTTAATCTTTGATGAAATTGCTACCGGGTTTGGGCGCACGGGTAAGCTCTTTGCCTGGGAGCATGCCGGAATAGTGCCCGATATCATGTGTATCGGCAAAGCCTTGACCGGTGGCTATATGACGCTATCCGCCGTGATCACTTCAGATCATGTTGCGAATACAATCTCCAACGGTACACCAGGTACGTTTATGCACGGTCCAACTTTTATGGCCAACCCTTTGGCTTGCGCTGTAGCCCACGCTTCCATCAAACTACTGTTGGCAACTGACTGGAAAGCGAAAGTAACGTTAATCGAAGAACAATTGAGACGGGAACTTAGTGCTGCAACAACGCTGCCCCAAGTCGAGGAGCTCAGAATTCTAGGTGCAATTGCAGTCATCGAGATGAAAAACTCCGTCGATCTATCCAGCATACAACAGCGGTTTATCGAAGAGGGAATTTGGGTAAGGCCATTCGGAAAACTGATTTATATCATGCCCCCTTTTATCATAAATGAAGGTGAGCTTCACAAGTTAACACAGGCATTGCTAGCCGTAATCAGCACAGTCCAATGATTGAAAACAGTCTAATCCAGCGCATTGAAGATGAATTATTTGCCCTTGAAAAACAAGGGAATAAACGAAAACTTCCCCTTATCACACAACAGGATAACACAGCACAGGAGCATGTTAAAGAGCGTTACAACCTCTCGTCGAACGATTATCTTGGACTTGCGACAGATCAGATACTTCGTCAAGAATTCCTAAACTCGGTAACAAAAGATAATGCTCTATTCAGCGCTTCCTCTTCGCGTCTACTCACAGGAAACCATGCACGCTATACGCAATTGGAAACAATGTTGTGCCAAATGTTCGGTACGGAGAGTGCATTGGTCTTTAACAGCGGCTACCACATGAATGTAGGCATACTTCCTGCAGTTTGTGATACGCAGACATTAATTCTCGCCGATAAGGGTGTCCACGCAAGCCTAATTGATGGTATCCGACTATCCAATGCGGCCTGCTACAGGTACCGGCATTCCGATTATACGCACTTAACGCAATTATTGACAAAATATGCCCATCGCTTCACAAACATCATCATCGTTACAGAAAGTATTTTTAGCATGGATGGTGATTGCACGGACCTCAACTATCTGGTCAGTCTAAAACAACGTTTCCCCAATACCTTACTTTATGTCGATGAAGCTCACGCCGTAGGCGCACGCGGAATACAGGGACTTGGCTGCGCAGAAGAACAGCAATGTATTGCCGATATTGATTTCCTGACAGGCACTTTTGGAAAAGCTTTAGCATCGGTTGGTGGCTACCTGCTATGTAAAGAACCAATCCGAAATTATTTGATCAATAAGGCACGTACGCTACTTTTTACAACAGCGTTGCCACCAATCAATCTATTATGGACTGTGTTTATTTTGGAACGCTTAAGTGACTTTACAGACCGGCGCCAACAGCTGCACAAAAATAGCCTATTGCTCAAACAGCACATAATTGCCAAAGGCTTTAATTGTCCGTCAGAGAGTCATATTCTACCGGTCATTATCGGCAATAACAAGGAAACGGTACTGAAAGCAGAAGACCTGCAGCGAAAGGGATTTTACGTGCTTCCCATACGCCCGCCCACAGTACCAGAAGGAACATCAAGAATCCGAATTTCATTGACAGCAACAATGACATCGTCCATGATCAAACAACTCGCAGCAAGCTTATGATACTTAAAAGAATCGCTCCTAAAAGAGTCACTCCGGTCGATAATTTGCTAGGGCAGCATCTTCAGGTAAAATCCAACGAAAAACTACTGTTATTCTTTGCAGGCTGGGGCATGGATGAACATCCTTTTTTGCACTATTCCCCAGTCGACAAAGATCTTATTGTTGCCCATAGTTATACGGATTTACTGTTGGACAAAAGTCTACTGGCAGGCTACCAGGAAATTGAGGTTTTCGCCTGGTCTATGGGGGTATGGGCGGCATCAACGGTACTGCCCGAACTTCAAAACAGCAATTACCCCATCAGCACATGTACTGCAATCAATGGAACACTATTTCCAATAGATGACGAAAAAGGAATTCCTAGCCAGTTATTTAAAGGAACATTGGATACACTGAGCAATAAAACGTTAGAAAAATTCAGATTACGCATGTGTGGTTCCAAGACCCTTTTTAACTATTTTCTTGAAAGAGCCCCCCAACGCGACATCGAAGACCTCCGTTCAGAGCTCATCGCGATTGAAAAAACAGCTGGTGCAAAATCAGCAGCGGCATTCCAATGGCATCAGATATATATAGGCAAAGAAGATCGAATCTTCAACTTAGAGAATCAAAAACGCGCCTGGCCCGGTACTGCATATACGATAATCGATGCTACTCATTATCCCGAACAATTATTTAAGCACCTTTTAAGATGATCATCATGATGGACAAACAAAGGATTAGGTCCCGTTTCGCTAAAGCGGCATCTAAATATCAGTCGGCAGCGATCGCCCAATACGAAATAGCAAAAAAAATGATCAGGTTGATGCAGGAGAACATACAGCTAAAACCGCAAAAAGTATTGGAAATTGGCTGCGGAACAGGTTTTTTTTCGCGGTTAATCCTACAGCATATCAAACCAAAAAAAATGATTTTAAATGATATCTGTCCAGAAATGATGCCCGAGGTAATGGATATCTTGACATCGTCGCACACGTTCATCTGTGCTGATGCAGAAACTTATACTTTTCCCAAAGACATCAATCTAATCGCGTCCAGTTCGACGATTCAGTGGTTCAACAATCCTCGCGCTTTCTTTGAAAGCTGCTATGGATCCCTTCCGGACTCCGGTATCCTTGCCTTCAGCACCTTTGGACATGATAATATGCACGAGATCAATGCAACGGCACATGTTGGACTAACATATCGATCTAAATCGGAACTTATCGCAGAACTTTTAGCGTTGAATTATAAGATCCTCGTTGCACAGGAAGAACATTTAAAACTACACTTTGAAAGCCCACTACAAGTTCTTGTTCACCTGAAGCAAACGGGGGTAACGGGAATAAAAAATCACCGGTGGACAAAAGGCACACTTCGGGCTTTCTGTGATAAGTATACATCGCACTATGGGACAGAAGAGGGTGTATCCCTAACCTACCATCCCATCTATATTATTGCAAAAAAATAACAGCTGAGCACTTCAATTACAAACAATCGAACAACCTACAAAAGAAATACAGCAATGAATGAAAATATCTATTTTGTTTCCGGCATAGATACCGGGATAGGAAAAAGTTATGCAACTGGCCTCCTTGCGAAACAATGGAATACAAGCGGTATACGCACCATTACCCAAAAGCTTGTACAAACTGGAAATACAACCATTTCCGAAGACATCGTCCTCCATCGCCAACTCATGGAAATCCCATTAACGGCAGAAGATCATCAGAAAATCACGATGCCAGAGATTTTCACCTACCCCGCCTCCCCCCATCTAGCAGCACGCCTGGATAATCGTGAAATTGACTTTAAAAAGATCAAACAGGCTAGCTTAACATTAAGCCAACGCTACGACGCTGTTCTTATTGAGGGTGCAGGTGGGTTGATGGTTCCATTAAGAGAAGATTATCTGATTATAGATTACATCCAAGAAATGCAGTATCCGCTTATTTTTGTCACCTCTGGAAAATTAGGGAGTATCAATCATACCTTACTTAGTCTGGAAGCGATCACCAAGCGCAGGATCAATCTACATACCGTTGTTTACAATACATTCCCTGTTCATAAAGACCGCACGATAAGTACTGATACGGAGTTGTATCTTCGTCGTTATATAGAAACAAACTATCCGGGGACCTTATTTGTTTGCGTGTAAATAAGGTCAAGCGGATACTATTGACGATATATAGCAACAGCAGGGAACCCATTCAATAAGAATTGACCGCCATCCCTGCTGAAACAGTACAGATTATGCTAATAATGGATCAGTTGTACACTCAACACCTGTTTCCAATCGCCCTGCGAGCTGAATGACGAAGCTGCTGTCTCCCTTGATTCGTACAGCAATATCATACCAATTTCCTTGACTTTCAACATCCAGGATCAATGGAACTTCTTCGGCGGGAGCTATTTCTTTCGTTGTGGCATATTTTCCATAGCTAAGGCTCTCGACAACTACCGTTACCCGCTGGTCACTCTTGTTCCTGAGCCTCAACTGCAATTTCCCTGTCGCTGCCTGAGTTAGCGCTTTCAGTTCCGCAGAAACGGTAGCCTCTAGTGCTGCTGCTCCTTTTTGTCCAGAAAATTTCCGATAAAAACCATTTGGACCGTGCAATTCAAAAGCATAGCGATCTCCTTCAAATCGTGCCAAGTCCCACTGATATGCCAAACGATCACCGGCCTTCACCGCAAAATTCCAATTACGGCAAGTTTCACTTTGCCCCTGTTCATCACGATATCCCAACGGGCTATAAACGTTGAAGGCTGTACCTGCGGTCCTTTTTCCGAAAAACTTGCTGTCTACAGTCATCGTTAGATGAAACACTCCGTCTTTCACAAAGCCCACCGCATCATGCGCATAAGGCAATGGCAAAGATCTACGAATCCCCCGCTCCTGTATTCGGTCAAATCCCGGAATCCATACATTTTTACTCGCGAGATCAGGATCTTTGACCTCAACAAAGCCTCGCGGATCATCTTTGAACTGCGCATTGTATATCGTTTCGATATATTGATTCCGATCAAGAAAAGGGAGTTTTTCCTTTTGCTGAGTAAAAGGTGTAAAAGCGGTTGTCAAATCACCACAGATTGTTCTACGCCATGCACTGATGTTTTCCAAATGCATATTCTTGTTCAGCTTTTTGTTAAAGAAAGATTCCAAAAATTGCAAAGTAGACGTATGATCAAATACCTGAGAGCAGACCTTACCACCTCGTGACCAAGGCGACGCAATATACATGGGAACACGAAAACCTAGGCCCACAGCCCCTTCACGTGCTTGCTTTTTAGGAATTCCCTGTTTTAGCTCATTTTCTAAACGAACCATCTCCACCTCCGTATCGATCCCAGGAGAACATGCCCCTGTATCTTTCTTCTTTAAATCAGGTACAAGGAAAGGTTTAACATGATCATAGTAACCATCATTTTCATCATAGGTAATGATAAAAATAGTTTTTTTCCAAACCTCAGGATTTTTCGTTAAGATATCTAAAACTTCAGATACATACCAAGCTCCATACCATGGCGCACTCGGGTGGTCCGAAAAATTCTGTGGACCGGCCAACCAGGATACTGCGGGCAATTTACCAGTATCAACGTCTTTGCGAAACTGATAAAGAATATCGCCTTTAGGGACTTCCAGCGTACCTTTTTTCCCCTGTGCCTTAAAATGTAACGTATCAAGCGACCTGTAATTGTTGTCCCCCTTGTTTACCGTAAACGCCCGCTCATTTAATGATTTCGTAAAATCACTTAGCTTTTTATAATTGTTTGGATTGAATTCCTTTAGTTCGGTCTCCGCTCGCTCAAGGGCCTCACTTTTTTTGCGAATATCAGCGCGTATCTTTTCGGCTTGTTCTTCGGAAGAAGGAGACTTCTCTTCCAACTTGGAAATCTGCATGGGCAAATCCCGAACCTGTGTTTCCAGGCTTCTGATATAGTTCTCCTTAAATTTAACTTGATAAGCCTGAAAAAATTCCAGCAGATTACACCCAAAATTGGATAGCCATGCCCTTTCCTGTCCGGAAAACCCGCCGCCACAGCTTGTCTCATTTTGATAAAAACGCCAGTTAATGCCATTCTTTTCAAGCAATTCCGGAAAAGTTTCCCAGGTCATTTTACCATAGCCAAAGTCATCATTCCGAATATTCGCTTTTTGCAGACCATCTTTCATCTCTGTAATTTTACCCGTCCAGAAAAAGGAACGGTTAGGCGTAGTGCTGGTCATGCCTGAGCAAAAATTCTGATCACATACTGTAAAAGCATCTGCTAAGGCATAATGAAAGGGCAAATCTTCGCGTGTAAAATACCCCAATGTTAAGGGCATAGCCGCATATTGTTTATTCCCCGATTGCTTCGATAACAGCCAATGATCGTAACGACCTTGGTTAAAGGCATCCACCTGGCTTGCACGACTATGTGGAAGAGAACCCATCCAGGTCACTTTACTTTCCTTCAGGTTTAATCGGAAAGGAGCATACGTTTTTCCCTCTTTATCCGTTTGATACCATACGGGTAAACCGTTCGGTAAACGTATCGAACGTGGATCATTGAAACCCCGAACTCCCGAAAGACTACCTAGCGTATGATCAAAGGATCGGTTCTCCTGCATCAGGATGACGATGTGTTCGGCATCTAAAAAACTACTTCCTGGGTCAGGGTCTATGGCAAAGGCTTTCTGGATCGATGCAGGCATGAAGCTGGCAATACCTGCTGCTCCTGAAAATAGTAGGGTCTTTCGTAGGAATTCTCTTCTGGTTTCCATAACACTTATTTATAATTTCGATTTGAATCTACTTAGATTTCTTTTTGTTTCATATTTCTTCGTGTAAATCTTATGTTACCAAATTAAGTACGAAGAAAACATCTCTTTGATTGGATGACAAAAATTTGTTTATTTTTACGAAAAGACAACAGATATAAATATGGTGGACATTTTGCTGCTCGAAGACGACAAGGTACTCTCTAAAGAGATCCGATCTTTTCTATTAAGCCAGGGCTTTACCTGTGATCAAGCCTTTGATGGAATTGATTTTTTGGCCAAAACACACCAGAAGAAATATGGTTTTTATCTATTGGATATCAATGTCCCCAAAATCAATGGATTGGAAATCTGTAAAAAGATAAGAAGCCATGACGCCTTTACACCAATTATTATTCTCTCGGCATACGATGATATAGATGATAAAAAGGAGGCATTTCTCCGGGCTGCTGATGACTATCTGGTTAAACCTTTCGTCTTAGATGAATTGCTGATGCGCATCTATTCCCTGTTACGTCGGCAACAACATAGCGAAAGCAATGAAACAAAAACATTGGTAGTCGATGATCTGATCATTTATCCTGATGAAGCCCGTGTATTACGTGCAAATGAAGAAATTAATCTTACTCAAAAAGAATTTCAACTGCTGCTTATCCTGGCACAGGCAAAGGGTCGTACCTTGTCCAAGCAACATATATCGGAGGAAGTATGGCAAAATCAATTTCAGACAACACAGAATACTATTGAAGTTTATATCAACTTTTTGCGTAAGAAGATTGATAAAAACTTTGAGAATAAACTGATCCATACAAGACCTGGCTTTGGTTATTACCTATCGGCAGAAAAATGAATTTAAAGAAGAAAATAGCGATTAGCTTTAGTATTGCATTCTCCGTCCTTTTTGGTATGGCGATGTTGATTATCTACTATGCTAGTTTCGATTTTCGGAAAGATCAATTTCGCCAGCGACTGATTGATAAATTGGACAATATTTCCCATTATATCGCCAGTAACCCCTATTTCAACCGCCAGTCATACAAAAACTATTTTCACGATGACGAAGATGGCCTTTTCTATGAAGATGTTATCATCCTTGACAAAAACAAACAGCTCGTCTTCAGTACCGTAAAGGATCAGACCATTACCTGGAATGCTTCGATTGTCAATCGGCTAAATCAGGAAAAACAGATCTTCTATTTTCAGGACCAATATGAAACGCTGGCCAAATACTATCGCATCAACGGTTTACCTTATTATATTATTGTAAAAGCACAGGATTACTCCGGAAATGAAAAAATGGACCATCTGGCGCTCGTCCTAACGATATTATTTGTCCTGAGCGCTGTTCTGGTCTGGATATTTAGTTATAACCTCATCCAGCGCCTATTGATCCCACTCGATAAATTAAAAGATAATATTACGCAGATTAATGCCAGTAAACTTACCAAACCTGTCGAGTATACCGGTCATACAGATGAGATTGCTGTACTAACCCGAGCATTTAATACCATGCTGCTGCGACTTTCGGCTGCTTTCGAATCGCAGAAAGAATTTAATTCCAGCGCCTCCCACGAGCTGCGAACACCGCTTGCCCGAATGTCTTTTCAGCTGGAGAACCTTTATCATCAAAATCAGCTGAGTGAAGATGTAAAGCAGGTCTTGCGTAACATATCCAAGGAAACCTTGCATCTTTCGGAGGTAACCGATTCGCTGATGTTACTTTCAAAGTTCGACTCTGAGCGTTTGAAAATGACCTATAAGGAAGAGCGGATCGATGAAATTATCTTTATGGCCTATGAAAAAGTAGCCAAGGTATTCCCCGACCTGCAACTGGATTTTTCAATTAGTGGGATCGAAGATCCAAAACTTAGTATTTTCTGTTCCGCACAATTGATTGAAATTGCTTTTGTGAATTTATTTAAAAATGCTGCGCTTTACTCCGATACCAGGGAGGTAAAAGTGATGATTCTTGAATCAACCTTCGAACTCAAGGTACTTGTCAGCAATACTGGTCCGGCCTTGAGTACAATCGACCAAAAGCGGATTTTCGATGCGTTCAGCCGCGGTGAAAATGCAAATGAAACAACAGGATCAGGCTTAGGGCTACGTATCGTTCAACGTATCATGCAATCGCATCAAGCAACAATAGCATATCAAGCAGATCTAAAACAATCTACGCATACTTTTGTATTACTATTTAAATTGTTTCTCAACCAAAAAGGTTAGTTGCAAAAATCGCTCCAAATTAACTAGAAGCCATTAAGCAACAAGTAGATACATTTATTAACCGATGCTTTAGGCTTCTTACCTACCTGAAAGACATGCTAATTTTAAGCTTTTTTTAAGCATTTATTAAGGGGCTTTTAATATTCGACCAGTTATTTTGTTACACAAGTTTTGATAAACATGACAAAGAAACCTTTAATATTTTTATTGCTTTTCAATAGTATGGCTTTTGCTCAACAAAAACCGCCACAAGCAGATTACACGAGCATTCATGAAAGTTCACTTGGGAATAAGCAAAGTGATGTCTCGGGAAAACAGATGACACTGCAGAAATGCGAAGAAGCATTCGTCAGCAAGAACCTTTCCCTCCTGGCGCAACAATATGACATCAGCCAAGCAGAGGCTGACGTCATACAAGCCAAAATATGGGATCTACCACAATTGCAGTTATCTGCCAATGCCTACGACCCACAGAACAAAAAAGCATTTCATATTGGTCAATCCAAGGAAGCGAGCGTATCCCAATTGATTTATCTCGGTGGAAAAAAGAAGAATGAAGTGGAATTTGCTAAATCAAATGTTGAACTTGCTAAATTACAGTTCAGTCAATTGCTAGCAAGCCTCCGTGCGCAGCTACGTACAACCTTCTACTCGCTCTACTTTGAGCAACATAAATTGGCGGATATTAAAATCCAGTTGGATTACCTAAATAATCTACTTGCAGCTTATAAAGAGCAAGGAAAAAAAGGAAATGTTTCTTTAAAAGATCAAGTTCGTCTTCAAACAATGGCCATCGATCTCAACAACGAAAAAACAACAGCGATCAATAATAGCATCAATCTACAGCAGCAATTACGTGTGCTTATTTCCAGTCAGGAAGATGTATTACCGAAGTTAACAGATCAAGAAGCAGATCAGGAACTTGCCGTAAAGCCAACTATGGCTTTGGACAAAATCTATCAATTGGCCTTGGAAAACAATGCCGATTATCAATTTGCCTTAAAGACCGCTGAAAGCTCACAGTTATTTACAAAATGGCAACAGTCTTTAAATACACCTGATATTAACCTTGGCCTTTCCTACAGCCAGAATGGGGGGGTATTCCACAATGAGCTCAATGTTACAGCCGCCATTCCGATCCCGTTGTGGAAACAAAATAAAGGAAATGTTATCAAAGCGAAATACGCCGAAGAAGAGGCAAAGAAAAATATTGAAGTCCAACGGCAGCTATTGGAGTCACAGATCCGTTCCAACTATCAGTCATGGGAAAATCAATATAACCAATATTTTACCATTACTCCAGACGACCTTCACAACATCGCTGTGGTCTATGATGGCATATTCAATAATTTTAAAAAAGGGAATATTTCTTTAGTTGAGTTCACTGATTTTATGGACAGCTATCGCATATCTATTCTTAAGTTATACGATATGAAAAAGGAAATTATTCTCAACGCCGAACAATTAAACTACCTGGCTCAAACTTCTATATTCAATTCAACTCATGTCAACTAAAAAACTTCTTATAGCCACTGTGGCAATAGTGCTACTTTACTCTTGCCAAAATCATAAAGAAACAGATAATGCAGCCATTGTCAAAGGTTTCGAAATTAGTGAGACGATGCTTAAATCGACAAGTTTTGCTACGGTTAAAAAAGAAAATGTGACCGAAGAACTCAACTTTTTTGGAAAGATATCGGCCGATCAAAACAATTACATCGATATTTTCCCACTTGTTGGAGGGAATGTTGTCTCCGTTAATGTTTCTTTGGGTGATTATGTCCATAAAGGTCAGGTATTGGCAACAATCAGAAGTACGGAAGTCGCCGGTATACAAAAGGATCTTTCGGATGCCAAAACCGATGTATTACTCGCCGAGAAAAACTACCGTGTAGCTGAAGACATGTATAATGGCAAACTGAGTACAGATAAAGACATGCTGGAGGCAAAAGGACAATTAACCAAAGCCAAAGAGCAACTACGCCGTTCAGAGGCCGTCAGTCAGATCTACAATGTCCGTACAGGCAATATTTATTCGGTCGTATCTCCAATCGATGGTTACATCGTTCAAAAGAACATCAATAAGGATATGCAGTTGCGTAGTGACCGCAGCGACAACATCTTCGATGTGGCCAATACAAAAGATGTATGGGCAATTCTTAACGTCAACGAAACGGATATCGACAAGATTAGTATGGGCATGCCCGCTATTGTGTCTACCCTGAGCTACCCGGACAAAAAATTCCAGGGCAGTATCGATAAAATCTTTAAGATCATCGATCCGCAGACGAATTCAATGCAGGCACGGGTAGTGCTAGACAATAAGGATGGTTTACTTATTCCGGATAGTAAAGCAACCATTAAAGTATTGCATCGCTCCAATACCGAAGCACTAGCAGTTCCTTCTGATGCGGTTATTTTCGATCAAAACAAATATTTCGTATTAATCTATAAATCCCAAAATGATATTAAGATTCGCGAAATATTACCGATCAAACAAAATGAAGGAACAACCTACATGGCTACGGGGCTACAGGAAGGTGAAAAAGTTGTTGTCAACAATAAGCTTTTGATCTATAGAGCACTGAATAATTAATCCGTCTTAGCATTTACACGAATGAACAAATTCATTAAAAATATCATTGCCTTTTCCATTAAAAATAAAGCATTTACCTTTATTTGGGTTGGTATTTTGGCTATAGCTGGTTTCATTAGCTTTAAAAGCATGCCCATTGAGGCATTTCCAGATGTAACCAATACACAAATAACCATCATTACCCAATGGAATGGAAGAAGTGCCGAGGAAGTCGAACGTTTTGTAACGACACCAATCGAACTAGGCATGAGTCCAGTTCAAAAGAGAACAAGTATACGGAGCACCACCATGTTTGGCCTCTCCATTGTTAAAATCATCTTTGATGATGGTGTTGACGACACTTTTGCCCGCAACCAGGTCAACAACCTCATGCGATCTGTAAGCCTGCCCGACAATGTCGACCCTGAAGTACAGCCCCCTTATGGCCCTACAGGAGAGATATTCCGTTATACATTACATAGCGATCAACGTAATTCACGCGACCTCCTTACTTTGCAGACCTGGGTCATTGACCGCGCTTTACGTGGTGTTCCAGGTGTAGCAGATATCAACGTTTTTGGTGGGCAGGATTTGGTTTACGAAATCAGTACTGACCCTATCAAACTAGACAAATTTAATTTGACTCCGTTACAGGTATTTGATGCTGTCAGCAAAAGTAACCTGAATGTCGGTGGAGATGTCATCGAAAAAAGTGGCCAGTCCTACGTCGTACGTGGTATTGGTTTGGTCAACTCAATCAATGATATCGAAAACATCACTGTAATCAACCAAAAAGGGAACCCTGTCTTTGTTAAAAATGTAGCCGAAGTAAGAGAAAGCGCGATGCCCCGCGTGGGCCAAGCCGGTTTTGGTAAAAATGATGATGTGGTAGCAGGAACCATCGTAATGCGGAAAGGCGAAAATCCAAGAGAGGTTTTAACTGCTGTAAAAGCGAAAATAGACGAGCTCAACAACAAAATCCTTCCCAAAGATGTCAAAATGCAAACCTTCTATGACCGTGACAATCTCATGGATTTCACGACTCATACCGTTATGCATAACTTGATTGAGGGTATTGTACTCGTCACCTTAATGGTATTGCTTTTTATGGCAGATTGGCGCACTACGGTCATCGTTTCCATTATCATACCTCTCGCATTACTTTTTGCCTTTCTATGTCTTAAACTAGCGGGTATGAGTGCCAACTTGCTTTCTCTGGGCGCAGTAGACTTTGGTATTATCATCGACGGTGCTGTCGTCATGGTTGAAGGGATATTTGTCATGCTGGACCACCAAGCACATAAGCTGGGCATGGAGAAATTCAACAAAATGGCCAAAGCAGGTTGGATCAAACAGACAGGAACAGGCTTGGGAAAAGCAATCTTTTTCTCCAAGCTGATTATCATCACCTCATTGATGCCTATATTCTCCTTCCAAAAAGTAGAAGGAAAAATGTTCTCTCCACTGGCCTTTACTCTGGGTTTTGCTTTACTGGGTGCATTACTGTTTACTTTGACACTCGTTCCCGCTTTATCGCATATTCTGCTCAATAAAAATGTGAAAGAAAGACACAATCCATTTGTTGAATTCTGGAATAGAATTGTCGCCAAGGGATTTGGATTTACATTCCGAAACAAGCGTCTGAGTATGATCGTTGCGATTACTTTACTAGCTGCAGTCTTATTTTCTGCAAAATTTTTAGGAACTGAATTTTTACCGACATTAAATGAAGGGTCTCTTTGGGTTACTGCCGAAATGCCTATGAGTACTTCTTTACGTGAATCGGTTAAAACTACCAAACTGTTAAAGAGTACTTTGGAAACCTTTCCTGAGGTCACAGGTGTACTGTCGCAAACAGGACGGAGCAACGATGGTACCGACCCCAATGGCTTTGGCTTTGTTCAGTTTGCTGTGGCCCTAAAACCTAAAGAGGAATGGACCCGTAAAATCACCATGGATCAGCTGATCGAAGAAATGGACCATAAACTCAAACAATTTCAGGGTATCACCTATAACTATTCACAGCCTATTTCGGATAATGTCGCCGAAGCCGTTGCTGGTTTCAAAGCCGAAAACGGCATCAAGATCTTTGGCGATAACCTCGCAACCTTAGACCGCCTAGCGAAAGAAGTTTATGCACAGGTCAAAGGTATTCAAGGCATTAAAGAGCCCGGTATTATTCTCAATATTGGTCAGCCCGAAGTGAGTGTGGTATTGGACCGGACCCGTATGGCAGCTTTCAACGTTCTACCGGCAGATGCACAGGCGGTACTGGAAATGGCCTTCGGCGGAAAGACCGCTTCCATTTTGTACGATGGTGAACGCAAATTTAACATTCGCCTACGCTACGCACCCGAATATCGGAAAACAGAAAAAGATATTGCACAGCTGATGGTTCCATGTGGTGATGGCACATTAATTCCATTGAAAAGTATCGCGACCATTGAAAAAGATAATGGTGCTGCTTTTATCTATCGCGACAACATCAAACGCTATATCGGCATCAAATTTTCCATCCGCGACCGTGACTTAGGAAGCACCATTGCTGAAGCACAACAAAAAGTAAGTAAAATTAAGCTTCCGGAAGGATATTCCATTGGCTGGACTGGACAATTTGAAAATCAGCAGCGTGCTACCCATCGTTTAGCACAGGTGGTACCAATCAGTTTGATCGTCATCTTCTTCCTATTGTTTATTCTATTCGGGAATATCAAGGATTCGCTGCTCGTATTGGCCAACGTTCCTTTTGCACTTATCGGTGGAATTATTGCCTTACACGTTACTGGTATGAATTTTGGAATTTCGGCTGGAGTAGGTATGATTGCATTATTCGGGATATGTATCCAGAATGGGGTTATCCTGATTTCGGAATTCCACCAGAACAAGAAGGAAGGTCTACCCAATGACCAATCAATTTATAAAGGTGTAAAATCGCGAACACGACCTGTGGTTATGACAGCTCTAATGGCTTCCATCGGACTATTGCCGGCTGCATTATCAACAGGTATAGGTTCGGAATCACAAAAACCTTTGGCGATCGTCATCATTGGCGGACTAATCTCAGCGACGATATTGACGTTGTTGGTATTTCCAATCATCTACGATATCTTCAACAGAAAAGAAAAGGTACAACAAACAATCGCTGAATAATGTTGTCCATATTTTATATACTATATACTTAGACCATTAAAAGGTCATCGATACTGCCTCATGCTGAGAAGCGGCAGGGCAGTATCATTTTTTTGATGATACTTTTGATGTAACATTTGTATCTATTCCGGCTTAAAAATTTCAAAAACAATAAAAAGCCCTTAAGTTTACAACAAATTACCTTCCATTAAGCGGAAGCTGCTTTTTGGATCACACAAACAAACAAATATTTATGACTATTCTCACCTTTACAATCATCCTTCTCCTGGGTGCTTTTGTAGCAGGACTCCTAGGATCCCTGACAGGCTTAGGCGGAGGGGTCGTTGTCATCCCTTTATTGACTCTGCTGTTTCATGTCGACATCCGTTATGCCATTGGAGCTGCCTTGCTGGCTTCCATAGCGACTTCATCCGGTGCAGCTACAGCTTACGTCAAGGAAGGCATCACCAACATCCGGCTCGGAATGTTTCTTGAAATTGCAACTACCATTGGAGCAGTGATCGGCGCTGTTATTGCCATTTACATGCCTACGAATACCATTGCAATCATCTTTGGTGTTGTACTTATCTTCTCTGCGGCTATGACGGTACGTAAGAAAAACGAACACGCACTTTCCGGCGGTTCGGTCCTGGCAGAAAAATTGAAGCTGAACAGTACCTATCCTGCTGATGGCAAATTAATTCCTTACAAACTTACCAACATAGCCGGAGGATTCTCTTTGATGGGGGTTGCAGGAATACTTTCTGGATTATTGGGCATTGGTTCCGGCTCCCTTAAAGTACTAGCAATGGACAGCATGATGAAAATACCCTTTAAAGTCAGTACCACAACGAGCAACTTCATGATCGGTGTCACCGCAGCTGCTTCTGCAGTGGTCTATCTACAAAGAGGCTATATGGATCCAGGTATTGCTTTTCCAGTTATCCTAGGCGTATTATGCGGCGCCATTACCGGATCAAAGCTCTTAAAACGGATGAATCCGAAGACTTTACGCATTATTTTCGCCGTCGCCATTACATTGGTGGCATTGGAAATGATCTTCAACGGATTCCAGCATAAATTCTAAAAACGGTAGTTTACACGATTTAGAATTTTAGTTTGTAACGCCCTTCCGCTAGACGATGAAGGACATAACTACTCAAAATGAAACAAGTATTTTCGAAACACTATTGGGGAGACAAGGACATCTCACTTTTGGTAGGACAAATTTTACGTATAGGCGTTATACTCGCCTCCTCTATTCTTATTCTTGGCGGTATTTTCTACCTCATTGTTCATGGACAGGATACCGTACCGAATTACAGCGATTTTGTCGGTGAGGGGAATTCCAACACAACAATTACCGGGATTATTACCGGGGCATTTAGTCGAAATATTCCACAGGTTATACAGTTAGGTGTACTTCTATTGATTTGCACCCCTATCGTTCGCGTGATTGGCTCGTTATTGGGGTTTGTCATCGAGAAGGACAGGCTTTACATTATTATCACATTGATTGTATTAACAGTCATTATAGGCAGTATACTCAGCGGAATCAAGGGATAATAAGGCTTTATCTCTTGATCCGCCGCCAGGCCGATTTTTCCAGTGCGTATTCAAAATTTTTACGTTCAGGTTCGTTCACATAGCTGACCATCTTTTCAGCCACTTTAATTGCGCCCAAGCGCTCAACTGCTGTCTGAGAACGATAATTTTCAGCCCCCACATGCAGGTAAATTCGATCCACAAAATTGAAGGCAAAATCAAACATCATCTCTTTGACCAATGGATTGATGCCTGCACCCCAATATGCACGGGCATAAAACGTATACCCAACAAAAATCGATTTTTCCGCTTCATCAAGGCCATAATACCGTGTACTGCCGATGCAGGCACCACTTACCTTATCCAAGATCAAATAAGCAGACTTACTTGCTAAGGCACCTTCAAAAAATAGGCGAAAAACGTCTTCCTTCCAGCGGTCCCTATTAGGATGCTGCTCCCAGATCAGAGGGTCTCTGGCAACTTGATATAGCGTATCAAAATCCGCTGGTTCTATGATTCGTAATACAACCTTATCGTTTTCAAGGGTATTGGGTGCAACAAACTTCATAAGATATATTTATAGTTTTAGCAATCAAATTATTTTAAATCCTACAGAAGATACCAATTATTGATGAAACTATTTGAATTACGGCAATATCCAGTCAAATATTACACCAAAATGTCGATTTCATCACTATTTTGATCAAATTGCATAAAAGCAATAGCCAGCAACTGAATTATTTTAACTTAGGATTGATAGGAATCAAACGGCTTATTAAATTAGCATTGCAAAATTTTGTATTTTACAGCCAAATGGAACAATTCAAGGAATTTGTAAAACAACGCATTGATGTCACTGAGGAAGAACTGAATGACATCGTTTCACGTTATCAGGTAAGGAAAATAAAGAAAAAAGAATACTTTCTCCGGGCCGGCGAGGTGTGCCACCATGAAGCATACGTGATCAGCGGTTTATTTAAATCATTCTATGTCACCGCGGATGGGATCGAACACATTCTACAGTTTGCAATTGAAGATTGGTGGATCGGCGATATTGCCAGCTTTAATTATCAGGAGCCAGCACTTCAAAATATCCAGGCTTTGGAAAACGCTGTGGTACTTACACTGTCAAAAAAAAATAAAGACAAACTTTACGAAGATCATCCAATCTTTGAGAAACTCTCCAGGATAATGGCCCAACGTGCACAAATAGCATCGCAGCACCGTATTATCTCGAGCATAGGTTTTACAGCACAAGAGCGGTATCTGGATTTCATCAAAAGGTATCCTAAAATCTACCCGCGGATCTCCAATATGCAATTAGCATCCTATCTTGGCGTCACGCAAGAGTTTTTAAGCCGTTTAAAAAGACAAATATTAAAGCCGAATCGAAATTCTTGACCTACATCAATTTTTTCGTTGTTAGTTTATCCCACCTTTGCAGAAGCTTGTTCAAACAAACATTTTGAACTTTTGAAGGTTAGATAAATAAAAAGAAAACACATGAATAAATTTTTCCAAATTTTAGCTGTAGCAGTATTAATGGTTAATGTTGCTGTAGCACAAGTAAAATGGTCTGCAGACCCTGCGCATACAAATGCAAGATTCGATGTAAAACACCTTGGAATCAGCTTCGTTGACGGTGAATTCACAAAGGTAGAAGGTACAGTTGAAACTGCAACAGGAACAGGCTTTAACAATGCTAAAGTTAATTTTTCTATCGACGTCAACAGCATCGATACACGTATCGCTGCCCGTGACAATCATTTGAAGACCGATGATTTCTTTGCTGCGGAAAAATTCCCTAAAATGACATTAAAGTCTATCAGTTTTAAAAATGCGAAAGTAAAAGGAAAATATATTATGATAGCAGATTTGACTATTCGTGATGTAACGAAAAAAGTAACTTTCGATGTGACTCAAAATGGCGGAATCATTACCGACCCTTGGGGAAAAACACGTGCTGGCTTTACTGCTAAAACAAAAATTAACCGTCAGGATTTCGGCATGAAATACAATGATAAATTACCTTCTGGTGTAGAAGCGGTTGCTTCTGATGTTGACATCATTGTCAATACCGAATTGGTATTGAACTAATTGAAAATAATAAATCACACAAACTTAGTGGCTATCCTATTTGATATAGGATAGCCACTTTTTTATAAGCCTTTTAACATACCGCCATCCAGGGGAATATTGGTCCCAGTCAGATAACCTGCATATTCGGAGCAAAGGAAAGCGACGAGATAACCGTATTCTTCAGGCTTACCCAGGCGCTGTGCAGGAACCTGTTTTAACCGCACTTGCAACGCTTCCTCATAGGAAATCCCCAGACGTTGTGCATCTAGCTTGGTTAGCGACTGGATACGATCCGTATCAAACAGACCTGTTAAGATGCTGTTGACAGTCACGCCATCTTTAGCGACATCCACGGCCAACGATTTACTCCAGCTAATCAATGCTGTACGGATCGTATTGGACAACACTAAATTAGATACCGGTTCTTTCACTGTTGAAGAAGACACATTAATAATACGTCCGTATCGGTTTGCCAACATATAAGGCAGCGCACATGAGGTTGTGTAACAGTGATTTTGGAATAAGAGTTCAAAAGCATGTTGGTAATCCGCCAGATTTTTTTGATCTATGGTTCCTGCTTGTGGGCCATTCGAATTATTGATCAAAATATCAACCTTATTCGACTCAAAATAATGTGTTATTTGCTTTTTGTATGCTTCGTGATCGTTGTAGTCCACCAGGATATACTGATGCACCTGCCCTTTGGAAGTATCAAGACTTTCACAGGTACGCTGTAGCTTTTCCTCATGTCGGGAAGCTAAAGTTACAGATACGCCACAAGAGGCAAGCACCTGGGCAATACCTGCACCTATACCAGCAGAACTCGCTCCGATCAACGCCTTTTTCCCATTTAGATTGATTTCCATATCTTTTTGTTTTCTATTTTATAGTGAGTATGTATGCATAGCCAGTCATCGTCGCTGAAAATACGTTCTAGATCCGGCTAATCGTTGTCCTTTGCCCGGATCATGGCGACAAATAAATATATGGCAAAGACCCATGCGGAGCCAAGACATATCCAGGCAAAAATGGGAATTCCCCACCACTGCGGTTCTACCCTTGCAACGATAATCATTCCGCCCAGTAAATTGAGTGACATAAACATAATTCCGATGACAATACGATTGACCCCCTTGCGTAAAATGGCATTAAAGGATCGTGCACTGATCAGACGATGGTTGAGTGTAAAATTTCCCGTCCGAAACAAACGTACAAGAGCACGCATATCTTCAGGGAGTTTTTCGACATCGCGGGCAAAAGATTCAACTTTATGTTTTCCTTTTTTTAATATCGCCTCTGGAGAGAGTCGCTCCATCATAATCCTTCGTGCAAAAGGCTTGATACTCTCCATAATATTAAGATCGGGATATAACTGGCGTCCTATACCTTCCATCAACGAAATGCCCCGCATCAACTGATAGATATATTCCGGAAAATACAAGCGGTTGTCGCCAATGATGTTCCACAATTTATTGAACAATAAATCTAAGCTAAGATCCCCTAGAGACACATTGTCAATCATATCGAAAATCTCATATAGAGATCTTTCAAATCGGTTACGGTCGGGAATATGGCTCACCACCGCAACGTCTTCAATCACATCGGCTAAACGGACAGCATCTTCGGAAATAGCCGATTGAATAAACTCCTCAAGCTGCCTACGGTCGATTCCCAATAATTTACCCATATTTCCAAAATCCAAAAAAGCAATCCGTCCATCCGGCATCACCATCATATTGCCGGGATGGGGGTCGCCATGAAAGAAACCATGAATAATCACTTGCTCAAGGTATAAATTGATCCCATTTTTGACCAGCGTTTGGACATCCATTCCCCGACGTTTAATTTCAACGGCATCAGTTACCTTGAAACCATCAAGATATTCCATGCAAAGAACACGGTCCGAGGAGAGTTCAGGATAAACACGAGGCACCTTGATCAGTTTATTTCCTTTAAAGTTCTTCGTGAAGCGTTCGATGTTATGTCGCTCAATCACCAGGGACATCTCTTCCTGCATGGTCGTAGCGAAAGATTCAACAATTAGCAGAAGATTAAGGTTTTCCAGTACATCATTGTACATGGTCAGGATTTTGGCAATATCACGCATGAGTGCTAGATCACAGCGCATAACCTCATCGATACCGGGACGTCGGACTTTTAAAACCACATGGGTTCCATCTTTTAAGGTTGCGCGATATACCTGTGCAATAGAAGCCGCAGCAAAAGGTTCCGCAGCAATCTCCTGGAAATGCGCCTCAATATCCAGCTCCAGTTCTTCCTTCAGATAAGATTTAATATCCACTTCGAAGGGCGGAACATTGTCCTCTAGACGTTTCAGTTCCTCTACGAGCTCTTTTGGCAACAATCCTTCCCGGGTCGAAGCAGATTGTCCAAGCTTGATAAAAGCCGGACCGAGCTCCTCAAGCGCCATGCGAATACGGGCATAAACACTGATCTCATCGACATCAATAGGATGTTCTACGGCTGATCTGGGTCCTTTCCACGGCAATCGAGCGATTGCATCTTTAAAACCATATTTGGCCAATATACTTAAGATCTGGGAACTGCGCTGTAACTTCTTTGTCGGATTATACATAATGGACAATGATTTTCGATAACAATATACGAAATATCCTCGCGCTATAAACACGAACACCTGTAAAACAAAGTAGATATTTCATATGGTCGCTCTATTCCGTTTCCATTTGATCCAATTTCTCCTTGATCTCCGTGATATACCTACTGTAGTAGCAACGAATCATAATTTCTGTCAGGCCAACAACAAGGACGATAGACACAATTGCCGAAAGAATCATCCACACAATAAAGTTCGGTTCCTCTTGGAAAGTTTCCTTGAAATGGTACAACCGATCAAACCACACCGTTGTCTTATTCTGTGCTATCATAATAAGATATAGAAACAATGCTTGTGGAATCATCACATAGGCCGCAATACGATAAGTCTCTACGGCATACTTCAAATCGTAATACAACTTGAGCAAGTGTTCTTTAGAAGCCAACAACTCGATCTTTTTCGTGCTCTTTACCAAATAAAAGAACCTCCGGTAATATAAAAGACTTGATAATGATATCTGTACGATAAAAAAGTAATAGGCAAATGCCGCATAACCTTCAATCTTATACATTGGCAAGATAGGCACCAAAAACAAAAAGCCCATACAAACGACCCAGGAGATAAACTCGCGTTTGATATTCTTGCGCAACTTGCCCATGATATTGCCAACTTCCTTATAGTATTTGAGATTTGGATTCTGTAAATCCTCATCTGTAGGCTGTTCCTGCCAAGATTTCTTTAACTCATCAAAATTCATACTTGTATTTTTTAATGATTTGTTGAATTCGCTCCTTCGTGCGGTTTAATTTTACGCGGGCATTGACTTCCGATATACCCAGATTCTCTGCAATCTCGCGATGACTTTGACCTTCCAAAAACAAAAATATCAGGGCTTTTTCAATTGCATTGAGCTCTTGAACGGCCTGGTAAAAGACTTTCAGTTGCTCATCTTTATCGGTATCGTAAGCTTCTTCTGCAAAATCATGCCGCTCCTCTAACGCATCGTAAATCTGATGCTTCTTTTCTTTTTTTAAGAATACCATTGCGGTATTGAGGGCAACACGGTACATCCACGTTGAAAATTTACTCTGTTGCTTAAATGTCGCATAGGATTTCCACAGCTGATACACGATTTCCTGATACAGATCTTGCCGCCCCTCATGATCATCCATATACATACGGCTCACCTTAACGAGAATACCTTTATTCTCGTCAATCAGTCGAAGAAATTCTATTTCCGATGGGTTCACCTAGCGATTTTTCTTTAAATATATTTAGGTAATAAGTATAGCAAACAAACAAAGTGTTACAGCTTTATTTAAAAATATGTAAATTGTTATTAAAAAAGAGACTAATCGCTGAAGATTATGGAGAATATATTTTATCAAGGTCAAATTATATGGGCGCAGATTGATGCAAATAGACATATGCGGCATTCTGCTTACGCAGACATATGCGCTCAGGCCCGTAGTAATATGTTGAACAAAATGGGCTTTTCATTGGATAAATTTGCCGAATTTCATATCGGTCCGATTTTATTCAGAGAAGAACTTATCTATTTTAAAGAAGTACATTTGGATGAATATGTACAGGTAAAAGTAGAACTGACGAAATACAACAAAACAAATAGTCGTTTTTCATTTATACATCAGGTTTTTCGTAATGACGGAGTTTTGTGCTGTACCGTTAACGTCGATGGAGCCTGGCTGGACCTTCAAAAGCGGAAATTAACCAAATTACCAGAAGAGATGGAGCCTTATCTCGCCAAAATTCCCCGATCTGAAAACTATACGGAAACTGAATAGTCTTTTCATCATGTCAAGATCATCCTTATAAAAGAAAAAATCCCTCGGAACACAAACGGAACTCCGAGGGATTAAAACATAAACTAAACCTAAAAACTATTGTCTTTTATTCATCTTTTGGTCTTTCCCAAAATGAACTATTTCTTGTGTATTGCTGAATTATTTAACTTCAATCAAACGTTTTGCAATGATTGCATCTTCTTTCTTGCCAACAGTCAAAATTAATATCCCACCTTCATAGGCAGCCTCGATATTGCTGTAATCTACGGTCTCTGGCAATGTAAATGATCTTGAGAACGAAGAGTAATTGAATTCTTTTTTGCTGTATAATTTTTCTTCACTAATACTTTCCTCTTTTTTCTCAGCTGAAATCGTAATTAGATTTTTATCTACATTGATCTTAAAATCAGATTTATCCAATCCGGGCGCTGCCATTTCAACTTTAAATGATTTTTCGGATTCCGATATATTGACCGCCGGCACACGGGATACCAAACGATCTGAGATGAAGTTATCATTGAATAAATTGTCAAATACAGTGTTTACAAATGGATTTACTGCATCAGTGTTTAAACTTTTTGTAGGGAATTTAATTAATGCCATTTTTTGTCCTCCTAATTTTTTGTTTTATTGTTAAGCTTTTTTGTTCTAACTATTTGAAGAGAATTATTCAATTTGCGTACCAGCAGCTTTTAAAAGACAAAATGTCATTTTAAAGTGAAAACAAATGCCATTTTGACTCATTTACAAATTATTGTTAGCGACTTAGCGATCAATCTGTCATCGACACCCCGCCCTATCCTAAATTATCCCCATATACAGACTAACGTATAGGAGACAAAACAGTTTATCAGAAGGTGTTATTTTTTTATTAAGCATCTGAAGCGGAGCGTTCAACTAACAGACTCACGTAGAAGAGAAAAACAGTTTATCAGAAGGTGTTATTTTTATATTAAGTATCTCAAGTGGAGCGTTCAACTAACAGACTCACGTAGAAGAGAAAAACAGTTTATCAGAAGGTGTTATTTTTTTATTAAGTATCTCAAGCGGAGCGTTCAAAAAAATCATTAAGGTTGATTTTGTTCCAATGTAGCAATCAATAAGAATTTGACGGCATCGTAAATATAGTCCTTGGCCTCCGCATAGGAGATCCCATAGCGTCGAGGTACGACATCAGCATAATGCGGAAATGGTGTAAATAATTTATCATAATAAGCATCCAACTGCACCATTGTCGGCAACTCAAAAGCCAAACGAAGCTGAAACCGCCGAATAATGGCTGTATCCAATATTTCGGGATGGTTGGTTGCTGCAATCAATACTGCTTCAGCAGGAAAATAATCGATCAGCTGTATAATGGTATTCACGAGACGACGCATTTCACCCACATCCTTTTCTTCACTAATCCGCGCCTTTCCTATCTGATCGAATTCATCTAAAAACAGAACTGCTTTTTCACGCCCAGCTTTATCAAAGACCTGTTTAATGTGCTGCGAGGTTTCACCAATACGAGAAGAAATGAGGTTGCTCAGATTCAACACATAAATTGGTTTTTCGAGCGCTGTGGCCAAGGCTTTCGCCGTTGTTGTTTTTCCGCAACCAGAATAACCGTGCAGTAAAATCTTATTGCTAACCGGCAGGCCATATTGCGAAAGCTCTTTAATATAACGATGTTCTTTAATCAGCTGATGGAGCTTCTGACGGCTCTCCTCTTCCAAGAAGACATCTTCTAAAGCTATCCTTTCCTTATCGGCAATTACAAGATCGTAAATATTCATACTATTAATTTAAGACTATCAGATAACAGTTGGCAAAACTAAATCTTTCAGCCAGCATATCGCTGATCCAGTTTCAATTTAATCCTTGAAATATTTAAGGCCAACTTGGGAGCAGGAAAGATCTCCACCAAAGGGAGGGTTCGATTTACGTATCACCACTTCGATCGTCACAGCATCGGCCACCCGCAGCCTAATCTGATCTAGTATTTCTGAAGCTGCAGATTCGAGCAATTTTCGTTTAGGCTGCATAACGCTAGCGGTAATCTGATAGAGTTCTTCGTAATTGAGCGTATTTTTTAAGTTCTCTGTCTCCGTATTCAAAAAGGGAAAACATACATCAATAGAAACAAAAAACTCATTGCCAAGCACCTGTTCTTCTTCATAGTAACCTATTGGTGCATAGAATCGGGCTTCTTTCAGCGATACTGTTTGTAAAATGGTTGCCATGTACAAACCTAAGGAAATTGTTCCATACAAATGGGATTATTTGTATATTTAGCCATACCAAAAACCCAACAGATGAACTTTTTTTTATCATCAGCACTAGCAACAACGCTCTTATTTGGTGCCACAGCACTGCAGGCCCAAACCAATATGAAAGCCAGTGACACGGAATATTATAGTCCTGTCCCCCCTACATTAACGATCGATCATGGTATTCCAAGCGATGCAATTGTCCTTTTTGACGGGAAGGATCTCAGTAAGTGGAAAAGTGAAAAAGGAAAAGCCAATTGGACTGTAGCCAACAACGTGCTCGAAGTAAAACCGGGAGCTGGAGCCATTGAGACTAACGAACATTTTACCGATTTTCAACTGCATGTTGAATGGAAAAGCCCCGAAGTAATCAAAGGTGAAGGCCAAGGACGCGGCAATAGTGGAATTTTCCTACAGGGGCATTATGAAATTCAGGTATTAGACAACAATAACAACCCAACCTATGTCAATGGTGGAGCGGGTAGTCTGTATAAACAACGTCCACCATTGGCGCAAGTAATTGCACCGGACAAATGGCATGTATATGATATTATTTATAAGGCTCCTCAATTCAGTAAAGATGGAATATTGACCGCTAAAGGAACAGTAACAGTCTTACATAATGGAGTCGTTGTACAAAACAATACCCAAATCGACGGTACCACAGAATATATAGGACTACCTAAGCAGATAAGCCATGGCCCAGGCCCGATTATACTGCAGGATCACGGTGATTTGGTCCAGTTCAGAAACATCTGGTTACGTAAACTATAGGTTTGCAGCAAACAATTTTAGTTAGAAAAGCAACAATTCTGTACTAGGTTTTATAGGGCTATTTCCCTAATTTAGCCCTATAAAATTTAAAAACAAACGGAATGTAATGAGCTCCTTGCGCCATTAATTTCTTACCGCAATAGACTTAGAAGCCTTATGTGAGCGGATTAATGACACGCAAATAACCACTGGAATGGGCTCACTTATGCCGTTGAGTATAAACATTCACACAATATTACAGTTTAATGAAAAGAATTGCGCTATTCTTCTTGTTGGCAAGCTCCATCAGCAGCTATGCACAACGTAACCTCAATTTAGAAGAAACAGTATTTGGCCCCCGAACTTATGCCCCAACATCGATAGCCGGAGCATCGTGGATCCCAAAATCAAACAACCTCTCCTATCTCGATAAATCGTACCAGAACCTATTATCCAAAAGCGCTTCCAATAACTGGAGCGAAACAAATCTCGTATCTAAAACAGATCTCGAAAAAGCACTAAAAACGGCTATCCCGAACGAAACATTTAGTTTGCGCGTATTTCCTTACGACTACAAATGGCGCAACGGAAATGCACTATTACTGCAAGTTGAAGGAAAAGATAAAACCTATACGGTAGCTTACAACATTAAATCAAAAAATATTGAAAGTTTTATCGGTAATGACAACAAGGGAGCTAATCGCGAGGTCAGTTCGGATTTTTCAAAAATCGCCTATTTAGTAGACAACAACATCGCAATTGTTGACAAAAACGGCAAAATTACCGCTGTAACCAACGATACAGACAAAGGGATTGTCAATGGAAGCGATTATACCCACCGTCAAGAATTTGGCATCAAGAAAGGAATGTGGTGGAACAATCAAAATGACAAACTGCTGTACTACCACAAAGACGAGACGATGGTTGCCAATTATCCGTTGCCGCAATGGAGTCCCAAAATTGCGGATATCAAATGGATCAAATACCCCATGACAGGCCAAAAATCAGAAGAAGTTTCTTTGATCGTTTACAATACCACCACAGGGCAAAAGGTAACCCTTCAAACCGGCGAGCATTCAGAGCAATATTTAACTATGGTCACTTGGGATCCTTCTGGTAAATACATCTACGTCGGAGTACTTAACCGTGGGCAAAATGATCTTAAAGTCAACAAATACAATGCAGAAAACGGCTCCTTGGTCAAAACCCTGTTCGAAGAAACTGCGACAACCTGGGTTGAGCCAGAAAACCCATTGACATTTTTACCAAACAAACCGGATCAATTCCTTTATCAATCCGATAAAGATGGCTATAATCAACTTTACCTCTATAACACGGAGGGTAATTTGATCAAAAAATTAGGCTATAAAGATATTGTCATGGAAGCATTCCTTGACTTTTCGGCTGATGGCAACAAAGTAAGTTACACGGGAGTCACCAACAACGGTTTAGATCGCCAATTATTTGAAGTCGACCTAAAATCAGGGAAAACGGTTCAACTAACGAATGAATCGGGCATGCACCATGCTGCGCTAAGCAGCGATGGCAAGTACATCTACGATCAGTATAGTAATTTAAAAACACCAAATAAAATTCAGATCAAAGACGTTAAATCCGCTAAAGAAACAACCTTAGTCAATGCAGAGAACCCTTTTGCCGGAAAAATAAATGATCCTAAAATCGAATTTGTACAGTTGACATCTGCAGATGGAAAATACCCATTGACAGGACGTATCATTTATCCCAACGATTTTGATCCCGCAAAAAAATACCCCGTCATGTACTATTTATACGGCGGATCACATTCGCAGCTTGTTTCTAACAAATGGCTAGGAGGGGCTGGTTATTTTGATATGTATATGGCCCAACAAGGATATATCGTGTTCACCATGGACAATCGCGGCACAAATTACAGAGGTCGGGATTTCTATACGGCCACGCATCGCAACCTCGGTCAAAACGAAATGGCCGACCAGATGAAAGGAATTGAGTTCCTTAAATCAAAATCTTTTGTTGACCAACAGCGAATGGGTATTTTCGGGTGGAGCTTCGGTGGTTTTATGACAACTTCCTTCATGTTACATCATAACGATATTTTCAAGGCTGCTGTAGCAGGAGGCCCTGTAATCGACTGGAAATTTTATGAGGTTATGTATGGCGAACGCTACATGGACACCCCACAAGAAAATCCCGAAGGTTATAAATTGACATCTCTGCTCACTAAAGCCGATCAACTGAAAGGAAGACTATTGATTATTCATGGCGCACAAGACCCTGTCGTTGTACAACAAAACAGCATGGAGTTTTTAGAAGCCTGTATTAAAGCCGGAAAGCAAGTAGATTATTTTCTATACCCGACTCATGAACACAATGTGATGGGGAAAGACCGTATTCATATGTACGAAAAAATTGCGGACTACTTTAATCAACACCTCAAAAATCCATCTTAAAACTCAGGCAAGCTAGAAAAATAAAAAAGGCACCTTTCAATATGAAAGATGCCTTTTTTGTTTTATAATGTACAATACGTATCTTTAATGACAACACTTTAACCGATTATCCGCAGGCTTTGAAAAAGAACATTCCTTTTACACTCATTATACTGCGCCTTGCCTTAGGCCTGCTGCTGTTGCTCTTTTACTGGCTCAAAGTGGATCATTTTAAATGGTATGCAATTTCATTTCTTGTAATCGGATTATTAAGCGACATATTTGACGGCATTATTGCCCGTAGGCTAGCTGTTTCTACCACGCTGTTACGCCGATGGGACTCCAGTGTTGATCTCCTGTTTTTTGCCTGTATTTCACTGGTAACTTACCTGAGCTGTCCCGAATTTTTTAAGGATAATGCTGCATTGATTTTGATCCTGGTAGGATCAGAGGTATTAACCTACATCATTAGCTTTGCAAAATTTAAAAAGGAAATTGCAACACACTCCATTGGAGCGAAGATCTGGACGCTGTTTTTATTCGCCCTTTTAGTCGAATTACTGCTACATTGCCAATCAACAATCTTATTTCAATTAACGGTCTGGTTAGGCCTTCTTACACGTTTGGAAATTATTGCTATTATCCTCACGCTCAAAAACTGGTCTAACGACATCCCAAGTATCTACCACGCTATCCAGCTACGCAAAGGAAAGGCGATCCTTAAAAACAAGTTGTTCAATAGTTAATGCGGCTCCTCATCCAAACCTTCAGATAAACTATATAATGTCCAATGTTTTGTTTTTATTGACTGAGATTCTGTCCGAAGCAATTGGATAAAATCCTGCACACCGAGTTCTTCATTCCCATTACCATGAATCAGAACAATACTTCCGTTCTTGGCTTGCTGTCCTTTAGCCAACCATGCATCCGAGCCAACTGCAATAAGACCATAAGACAACAGCCGTTCAATAATATTTCGATCTGAAACTAAGCCCGGACAACGAAAAAAAACGGAAGGCATAAGCCCATTCTTTAGCATCAATTTTTCATTCTCCAATACCTCATAATTTAGATTCGTATTTTTAGACAGCAGAAAATTGGACGTTAAAGGGTTATTATTAAAAACATGGTCGTACGTATGATTGATCCAGGTAATCTTTACACCTTTTGTATCCAATGACTTTAGCCATTTCAGATCTGCAGCATGATTTAGCATCCATTTGCCCGAAACAGAAACGGCCAATGGCAGGGTGCTATCAATTCCCTTAAACGCAACGAGAAGATCCTCAAAAATAGCTTTGTCCAAAGGTTTGTGTGAAGGACATAGATCGATCGTCAAATTAATACCAGCCTCTTTGGGAAGTCTAAAGTTCAGTCCCGCATCCTGTAAGTTATTTTCAGTTTTTCTGACCAAGGAAAAACAACTTTCATATACCGAACCACTTAGACTTTTCGTAACCTGAGCCGCATCTTTGTACAGAACGCTTACTGATCGATCTCCTACTACACGCGTTTGCAATGTAGTAGGATCTACCGTTAAATAATATTTTACAGCATTTTTCGTGAAACTACGGATCCCCACCAAGGACTTATTATTTTCACGAAGGATCAACCACTCGGTTCTGTAGTTTTCCAAATTAGCAAATGAAGCCTGTCCATAAGAGAATAGGACGCATACCAAAAATAGACAAACAAAAATGAGCTGTTTCATCATCAATTACCACTTGTTCTTTTTGACTGTAGATTTGTTGGCCATACCGTCTGCTTGCCATCTTTATCGATTGGCAATATGATCTTTTCCCGGGAGACCAAAGTTGGTTCTTCACAGGCTAGGTAAGTTAAAATCGCAACGATAATGGCATTTTGTTTCACCTCATCAAACACAATCTTATCGTAGGTATCGCGATTGGTATGCCAGGTCACTTTACCATAATCCCAGGAAGTGGAAGAGAGCCCAAAGGCTGGAATTCCTTTTTGAACGAAAGAAGAGTGATCACTCCCTCCCGTCCCCGGCATGCCCGGAAAACTGGTTTGGATTTCATTACGGAACTCTTCAGGCAAATATTGCACCCAGCGGCTAATGTATTCGTAGGACTTTTCAAAACCACTCCCCCCGATACGGACAATTCGCCCCGTCCCGTTATCCTGATTCCATACCACCTGTATATTTTTAGCGATCTCGGGATGGTCCTCGACAAATGCAGAAGAACCGTTCAGCCCCTGTTCCTCACTACCCCAGTTACCGACCAAAATCGTTCTTTTATTTTCGGGATAAACCTTTCTTAAAATACGGACTGCCTCCATCATTGTAATCACCCCGGTCGCATTGTCTGTAGCACCCGAAGCGCCGTCCCAAGAATCCAGATGTGCAGAAAGCACAACATATTCGTCCGGTTTTTCTTTTCCTTTGATCTCCGCAATACTATTATAGGTTTTTGATATTCCGAGCTCCTTTGAATTTCCCTGTAGTGATACCCGAGGTTTTACCCCATGTTCTGCCATGCGGTATAACAGACCATAATCTTCCAATCCGACATTAAATACCGGAATCTGTTTAGACTTCGCATCAAAAATCCGCGTGATGCCTGGCAGCTCCGTCCAGTAGGAATCAATGACACCAACGGCTCCAGCATTCTCCAGGGCCAATGGCAATGTCCGACGGGTGCTTCCCGTGTAGGACATGCTGCCCTCCCATTTTTTCAACTGATCACTTTTTAGGGCTTGATATTTTTCATAACCTTTCGGGGAAGCAGACTCCTTCCAGTTGGCGTCAGATCTTCCCGACAGTGGATTCATCCCAATCAATACGATCTTGCCTTTAATTGTTTTAAGCCAGGACTGAAAATCAGATTGGGAGCTAAACAAGGGCATAGCGACCACTTCTGCCTCGATCCCTTTCTCCTTCGTCATAGGACTAAAAGCCAACTGTGTACCTTCTAAAGACTTTATTCTCGGATAAGTCATCGTCACTTGAGAAGTCCCCCGTTCCCAGGAACGCCATTCACCATAAGGCTCATTACGAGCCTGTGCTCCAAGCGCATTATAATTTTTGACAACCCAATCGTGCGCCTGTTGCATTTGTGGACTTCCGACAAGACGGGGGCCAATCATATCGACAAGCTCAAACGCATACTTCTCCAATTGTGAATTTGCATTTGCCTCCTGCACAATTGACGAAACCATCGCGTCTTTATTTTGCGCAAAAATAGTTGGAGCGCTCAACAATAGAAGTGCCAGCGCCAAAGATTTCATTCCACGGTGTTTCATTGAATCTATCTTCATCTTTATATCATTATTTATAATTAATTGTTAACCAGCGAACACGATCATCTGGAATATATTGAATTGTACATTCACGTTCCTATTTTGTTCACCTATAGCTAATTCAGAAACTCAAAGTTTCCTGTGATTGGTTTTTCCGAAAATTACTAAAGAATATTTAAAAAAACACATTCATTTTTAATCAATTAAATAATATGTCCTTATTTAATTAAAAAGAGAACATAAAAAAGCCTGAAAAGAATCTTTCCAGGCTTTACTAAATATAGATATGAGGGTTGATTAGTTACACTGCTTCCACTTTGGATTTCTCGTAGCTCTCTTGGTGGACTGAGGCTACAGCTCTTCCAGATGGATCATTCAGATTCTGGAAAGAAGCATCCCAAGCCAGGGCCTCTGGTGTACTGCATGCGACAGATTTTACCGAAGGAACAGTTTGTGCCGCCGCTGTTGAAGGAAAATGGGACTCGAAAATTGTCCGATATAAAAACTCCTCCTTATTTTTCGGTGTGTTTATCGGGAAGCGCGTTGAAGCCTCTGCAAATTCCTGATCAGAAACTTTATTTTCAGCCTGCTCTTTCAAGGTATCGATCCAGCTATAGCCTACACCATCAGAAAATTGCTCTTTCTGGCGCCATGCGATGCTCTCCGGCAAGTAGTCTTCAAATGCCTTACGTACAACCCATTTCTCCATTCTTCCTTCGCGAATCATTTTATCGGAAGGATTGATGCGCATGGCAATATCCATAAATTCTTTATCCAAGAAAGGTACACGTCCTTCTACACCCCAGGCCGCAAGTGATTTATTTGCCCGCAGACAATCGTACAGATAGAGCTTTTTCAGCTTGCGTACAGTTTCTTCATGAAATTCCTGTGCATTAGGTGCTTTATGAAAATAAAGATACCCACCAAAAAGCTCGTCTGAACCTTCACCCGACAATACCATTTTGATGCCCATTGATTTGATTACACGAGCTAATAAATACATTGGTGTAGAAGCACGTACCGTTGTGACATCATAAGTTTCCAGGTGATAGATCACATCACGAATAGCATCCAATCCTTCTTGGATTGTAAAGTTGATCTCGTGGTGTATCGTTCCGATATGATCTGCAGCTTTTTGCGCTGCAATTAGATCCGGTGCACCCTTCAGTCCCACCGCAAATGAATGCAATTGAGGATACCAAGCATCTTCTTTATCGTCACTCTCAATGCGTTTAGATGCAAATTTCTTCGTTACTGCGGCAATAACGGATGAATCCAATCCACCGGACAGCAGTACACCGTAAGGTACATCTGACATCAATTGACGATGTACCGCATCTTCCAAAGCTTTGCGTAAAACGGCGATATCGGTCTCGTTGTCTTTTACGACATCGTAACTTTCCCAATCACGTTGGTACCAGCGCTGCGGAGTTTTCCCCGCTTTGCTATACAAGTAATGTCCCGGAGGAAATTGTTCAATCGTCGTACAGAAACCTTCCAGTGATTTTAATTCAGATGCAACAAACAACTGTCCCTGTTCATCTTCACCGTAATATAAAGGGATAATACCCATATGGTCACGTGCAACAAAAAAAGAATCATCACGCGAATCATATAGTGCAAATCCAAAAATACCATTTAATTCATCCACAAATGAGGGACCTTTTGCTAAATATAAAGCCAAAACAACTTCAGAGTCACTTTGTGTAGAAAACTCATAATCAGGAAGGCTATTTCTTAATTCATGGTGGTTATAGATCTCGCCATTAACTGCTAGTACAACTTTACCATCCGGACAGTACAAAGGTTGACTTCCCGATTTGGGATCAACGATAGCTAATCTCTCGTGTGCCAACAAAGCTTTCTCACCAGTGAATATACCCGACCAATCAGGACCACGGTGACGAATACGTTTTGACATTTCTAATACTTGAGATCTCAATGAGCTTGCAGGTTGCTTTAATTCAAAAGCGCCAATAATTCCACACATATTATGAAAATTTTAAATATTTCGTTTTTACATTATGTTATTGACACAAAGTAAAACAATTAAAAACTAAATTCATAATGTTTTTTAATTTTTATTGTGTTTTTATTAAAAATAACTTCACAAACAAACAAAATTATCAACGAAACACTTATTTGTTTACAATTATCACACAATAGATTAACAATTGATCTGCGGATTTATCGTTAAATTGACGTCATAATCAAATAACCAGGACATGGATCTAATTAGAACCTTCTATAGTGAGCTTGCGCTCACACCACAGGAATTAACGGCCATCACGGAGAAACACGAAGCCATAACCGTCAAAAAGGGCGATTTTATATTGACCAAAGGGCAGGTTTCAAATGCTTACTACTTGATTGAGTACGGACTTACACGCTCCTTTTTACATGATTATGAAGGCAATGAAGTTACCATCGGCTTCTGTAGTGACAATGACGTTGTCATTGAAGTGGCTTCTTTTTTTCAACGCAATCCAACGGTGGAAAATATACAGGCGCTCACGGAAACCCGTCTCTGGAAAATAAAATTTGAAGATTTCCAGGAACTCTTTCATCAGATACCTGAATTTAGGGAATGGGGCCGTTCCTGGATGGCTAAAGAACTTGTTCACAGTAAAAATAGAGCTATTGCCATGATTACAGAACCTGCTACCGCCCGTTATCTACGCCTGATTAAGGAAAAACCAATATTGATACAGCAAGCCCCTTTAAAACATATCGCATCTTATTTGGGTATTACCGACACTTCCCTAAGCCGTATTCGAAAGGAAATTGTCCATGGAAATTAGTCCTTTTTAATGAATAAAGGACTGCTTTTTTAAATCTTGCCTTAAGGCAAGATTTTTAAGAAAACTTCAGTTTAATTTTACGAATGTACTCCCAAGCTATTTATTGTAGTCCCCTGGGAAGAATAATTGAGAAAAAGAACGAAAAGAAGTAATCATTATATTCAAAAATCAGAAATCATGGCAAAATTACACGCTTATCTAAATTTCAACGGAAACTGTGAAGAAGCATTCGATTTTTATGAAAAAGTCTTCAACACAAAGAACCCAGGCTACATGCGTTACGGAGATATCCCCGCTGATCCACAAATGCCACCTATTCCAGACGAAGCAAAAAACAAAATCTGTCATACAGCAATTTCGATCAATGGAGACAGTATGTTGATGGGTGCCGATGTCATTCCTGCTTTTGGTCAACAATACATTCAAGGAAACAACAGCTATGTTATGCTGATGTGTGAAAGCACCACAGAGGCAAAAACATTATACGATGCACTGAGTACCAATGCAAAGGCTGTTGAAATGCCGCTCGGCGAAACATTCTTTGCCGAACTATACAGCGCTTTTCAAGATCAATTTGGCATTTGCTGGATGGTTTATTTTGGCGGAAATAAAGAAGAAGATTGCGAAAGTAAGCCTTAAGCCAGCGAAACAGTCCGTAATATATTTGGCAAAAAAAGGGCGGTAACAACAGTTTACCGCCCTTTCTATTTTCGATGACTTCTGCCTATTTAGGCGATCTCAATTGAACCTGTCGCTACAGGAAGTCGTCTATTTCATCTCGAGCTTCCACCCTTCAGATGGACTATTATTTCTTTACCAATACCTCTTGCTCAAACAGGATCCCATCCCAGCCATTTGTCCTAAATTGACGGATGTTCTGATGTCCCTCTCCCTCAGGATTATCGAGTACATTCTGATAATGCTCGGCAAAAAGGCGCAAAGTATCCTCCTGCGAAAGACCATTCAACTGTGCAAAATAGAAAACTTTTGCACTGCCTTGATTTTCTTCTTTCGAATTTTTCAACGTCCCATTCTGAAATGCACTGGGACTATAGCTGTAATGATCGGCAATATGAGCCAATACTTCCTGAAACTGTAATTCGCTTCCTTTTGATTTAATCAATAATTCTGCTGTATTCATCTTGATGTTATACCTTTTAAAATCTATTCTAATATAATTTCTCAACCATAAACCTGAATGAACAGGCATTAAGCGCTCTTAAATAACTCCATGCAGCGAGCCTCCCTTCGCAGCAAGCTGATCCACACGTCTTTCTACCGCTTCATCTTTAATCAAAGCCGGGGCATGATGGGGTTTTGTTCGCGCATCAATAATCAGAGGACCTTCACAACCCCAATGTTTAAATGCTGTAAAACTATTTATTCCATAAATATCATACGCAGGGTTACTCCGGGTAAACGTTGTCCAAACAAAGTTATTGACAGTGGCAGCGGTAAAGTTAGCATCATCACATAAAACAATCAACGGAAAACCTTCCCAGGAACTTGCTGCGGCAGCGCGACACCATTCCGCCATAATTTTCGATTCATGCTCGTATGTGGAGAATACCTGTCCATCTATCGCAATCACACCTGGTATGACAAATTTTGCCTGATTAAAAGGTCGTGGCAGCTCAAAATTGGCTGGCAATTCACGGCCCAAAGTTCTTTTCTTTGAACCAGCGGCAGCAAAAACCACCTTTGAACCAGCATTTAATCCATCTCCAGAATAATCTAAGGTATCAATAGTCGTGTTGGTCTGAAAATGAACATCTCGAGTAAGGTCTATGCGTTCAAGGATATGCCCCAAAAAAGCCGGAATATCATAAATATCCAATTGCGGATTATCTTCATGTGCTGAAATAAACAAATATTTAGCAAGGCTGAGCTGGTTTTTACCCAGTATCTGATTGGCTATTGTTAAAATTTCCTGCGGTCGATCGACACGCTGATAAGGCGTATACCGTTCAGACCCTATTGCAAAAAGCAAGGGATGTACACCAGCCGCATCAACAGCATTAACGGCATGGAGACCTGAAATCTCCTTTGGAATAGCCGCACCCGTAATTTCGTGGATTAAAGCTCCAAAACTAGTATCTTCCTGCGGTGGTCGGCCCACAACTGTAAAAGACCAAATTGGATTTTTCTTGTGGTACACATTATGCACCTTCATCAGCGGAAACGGATGAGTTAAGCTATAATAGCCGATATGGTCACCAAAAGGACCTTCTGGTTTATTTTCGTTGGGATAAACGGTACCTGTAATAACAAAGTCTGCATCCGCAGAGATGCAAAAGCCTTCATCATCATAAAAATAGCGAAATCTTCTATTTCCCAATGCCCCGGCAAAGATCATCTCGGAGAGTCCTTCCGGTAGCGGCATTACTGCAGACAAGGGGTGGGCTGGAGGTCCGCCGACAAAAATACTCACCTTTAAAGGTTTACCGAGCGCGTTTGCCTTAGTTTGATGGACCCCGATACCACGATGTAATTGATAATGTAAACCAATCTCCTGATCGGGCAGATAATCATTACCGGAAAGCTGAATCCGGTACATCCCCAAATTAGCCTGCATAATACCAGGTTTGGCAACATCTTCCGTATATACCTGCGGCATCGTCACAAAAGCGCCACCGTCCATTGGCCAGTTGACAATCTGCGGAAGTTTACTAATTGATGTTTTTCCGTGAAGTATGGGAGCCCCCGACTTTTTTTTCCAGGGTAAAGCTCCTAGGGCGGTCATCGATGAACCAATATATTGAAAGGGATTTTTCAGCACTGCGGCAGGATTCATCTTAACATCCACCAATTTCTTCAGGTGATCCAGCGAATCCCGAAACATAAACTTCGAACGATCCAGCGTTCCAAATAAATTAGATACAGCGGGAAACTCCGAACCTTTGATATTTTCAAAATACAATGCCGGTCCTTCAACATCAAATACCCGCATATGAATTGCAGCCATCTCCAGATACGGATCGACCTCTTCTTTGATCCGGATTAAATGGCCATGTTTTTCAAGATCCGCAACACATGCTTCTAAACTATTGTATCCCATATATTAAATCTGCTTCAACACGTTAATCCACAAATTTAACAGAATAATTTATTAAACAGGATATAAAGAAAAAACCTTTAGCGATCTTCGATCTTGCTCCCCTACCATCGGATACAACCGACATAAGATGGCCAAAACATTCTAAAAGCAACGTTCAAACAAAAACAAGCACATCGAGCAAGGGCTTCAGTAGCCCACTAGGTATCCATGCAGACATAGGATTTCAAAGGAGTAAATTCAAATGCCTGTACCCGTTGCCAAGTTGAATTATCTACATTTTTCTCATAATAAAGTACTCTTCTAAATTCGTCGATATCTTCTTTATTGATATCATTCAACCTTGTCAGCAAGAGTTTAGCAAAAAATTTATTGACGCCTATTTCTCTCTTTTGACTCTCGGAAGTGCACTTGAGGAAATGGTAAAATAAGCCTCTAAACGTCATTTCTTCATTGCCGCCGAGGTAAATAACTTCTGATATAAAATTATTTTCCCAAGGCATTTCCCGCAGCCAGCGGTATACATCGAGCAAAGGCAGCGGTCGAAACTTCAGCGAAGCCACCCAGTTCCAATAAAATATGGTCTGCCGTTTGGCAAGTTTCGCAAATATCCGATTTAAAACACTCTCTTTCCCGATCACGCTACTTTTAATCACAATGGTATATTGGACGCGTAAGTTCTCCAGTAGATTACGTACTGGCTCCAAAAAATGTTCATCCATTAACCGAGCAACATAGATGACACGATTATTGCCGGCACGTTTACAAATTTCTACAAAATTGCGCAGGCCGAGAAGTTCAAGCTGAAGCTGTATATCATTGTCAAGCGAGGGAACTTGTGTAAAATAAATCCCAAAATTGAGATCAGTAATTTGAAAACGCTCGAAAGCTTCCCCTTTCCGCAGCAGGTCCAATTCAAAAAGCTTTGCCGTTACCTTTTCTTTCACTATTTTATTAAAAAGGGATAAGTTGCGCACTAATCCCGTCACATCAAAATCGCTGGATTGCAAATAACAGGATGCCCGTCGTCCCAAATAGGTATTTAGCCCGCTGATTAAAACCTTTTTCATTCGTATTCTCTATTTTTATGGCTATGAAACCATCACAATTTAATGATTCGTTCTCACGATCGTGAGCCATTAAATAAGATTGTTTCTTCCTAGTACGCTGTATTTATGTATTACCCTTTTAATCTCTTAAACGAACAAAATCCCTAGGATGGTTTCATTGGTGATGCAGCTATCTTTTCCATGTTTTTCTTACGCCTTTAATCTGTTACTCCGATTGTCTCAAGAGCAACGGCAATGACCTACAAATATCATAATTCCCTGATTTTAGAACAGAGAAACATCAAATAAGTTTAATACTATTTTTATTTTTTCCTAACCAAAATATAGTAAACCATCCAAACAGGTACCGTCATTGTCCTTTTTTTGTCAATTCGCGCATAAATACTTTCAGGAACACAATATCCTTATATATTTGTAAATCTTCTGAAAATAGGCTGCACTAAAAAGTATTTATCTTCACCTCTATGGACAAAAGGGCTACAATGATCTGGTTTAGAAATGATTTAAGACTTCATGACAATGAAGTATTTTATCAAGCTTCTGAAAAAAGTTCATTTATCATCCCGGTATACTGTTTTGATCCCCGATATTTCGACCGCAATCAATTTGGCACCTTAAATACCGGTGTTTTACGGGCGGCCTTTGTCATCGAAGCCGTAACCGCTTTAAAAGAAAAATTAAAGAGCCATGGTAGCGACTTATTAACTTATATTGGCAAGCCTGAAGATATTATCCCAAGAATAGCACAAAAATACCAAGTCAACGAAGTTTATCACCACCGCGAAGTGGCACTTCGGGAAACTTCTATATCGGAAAAAGTAGAAAGTGAGCTTTGGAGCAGCAAAATAAATTTGCGTCATTTCATTGGCCATACCCTGTACCACAAAGAAGACCTCCCTTTCCCTATTAAAGATATACCCAATGGTTTTTCTATTTTCAAGAAAAAAGTTGAGCGGGAAAGTCTAGTTCGGCAACCAATCCCGTTTCCGACCAATTTCCTTACCCCTCCCCATCTCGAGGACACCAAAATCCCTTCATTAAAAGATTTAGGCTATTCAGAGGAGGAGATCAAATCTGTTGATGACATCTATATTCTCGGTGGCGAAGACACAGCGCTTAGTATTATGCATGCGGTATTGTCAACCTATCCGGAAACGGACCAGGACCCCTTGATTCTAGGGCCTTTTATAGCTTCAGGTGCCTTGTCACCTATTTTACTCTATAACAATATCAAAAAACTTGGTGAAGGTAAAAAGGACAAACGATTTGAAAAAATTGTCGACATCCTTCTCTGGCGCGATTATTTTAGGTTTATGCTTAAAAAATATCCGAATATATTTTTTAAGCCACAGGGCACTAAAAACAGCTCCCATCAGGATCATCCGACCTTAGAAGGAAATGAGGAATTATTTGAAAAATGGAAATCGGGCCATACAGAACATGATTTTATAAACAGTGTGATGGTCCAATTACAGAAGACCGGCTATATCCCCTATCAAGCACGCCTAATCGCGGCCAGCTATTTAGTTCATGAGTATCAGGTAAACTGGCTTCGTGGCGCCTCCTGGTATGAGGAACATCTATTAGACTATTCTCCGGCAACTGTTTATGGACAGTGGTCTCATATTGCCGGGGTTGGGACAAGTGAAAAAGACAATAAGGCACTGGACTGGCAAAAATTGATCAAAACTCATTTCCCAAATGGACTTCCAAAACTAGAGGAAATACTGGTTAAATAAATCTTCGGCAGAAATAAATAATTCCAATAGAAAATAAATTTGTAGTACGCTAGAAGCCCTTTTTAAATCATGCTAAAAATGTTAAGAATTGGATAGATTTATTGATTAAATTATTCAATTTCAGTATTAGAAACTCTTTTTTTATTCATAACTTTGACAAATTTCATAGTTTTAATTGTAAATGGACAATCTGACATATTTGAGTAATGCTGATTCGGCTTATGTCGATGGCTTATATCAATCGTACAAGCAAGATCCCCAATCGGTAGATTTCGGATGGCAAAAATTCTTTGAAGGTTTTGATTTCGGTCAAAATGCTGGTGGAACAACAAGTTCAGTAGGCGAAGCTACTCCTGAGCACGTATTGAAAGAAATCAATGTGCTGAACATGATCAATGGCTACCGCGACCGTGGCCACCTATTCACACACACTAACCCTGTTCGTGAGAGACGTAAATACTATCCTGGCAAGGAATTAGAAACGTTTGGTCTTGCTGAAGCAGACATGAACACCGTTTTTAATGCAGGTGTTGAAGTCGGTTTAGGTCCAGCGACATTAAAAGACATCCGTCAATTGGTGGAGGATACTTACTGCCGTTCTATTGGTGCAGAATTCAAATATATCCGTAACCCAGAAAAAATTAAATGGTTACAGGACCGTATGGAAGCGGACCGTAACATGCCAAAATTCTCTTTGGACACAAAAAAGAGAATTTTAAACAAATTAAACCACGCCGTTGTATTCGAAAACTTTTTAGGCACTAAGTTTTTAGGTCAAAAACGTTTCTCATTGGAAGGTGCGGAAAGTTTAATCCCAGCATTAGATTCAGTCATTGAAAAAGGTGCTGAAATCGGTATCCAGGAATTTGTTATCGGTATGGCTCACCGTGGCCGTCTGAATGTATTGACTAATATCATGGGTAAATCTTACAAATCAGTATTCTCTGAATTTGAAGGTAAGACTTACGCTGATGATCCCGAAGTAAACTTTGGTGGTGACGTAAAATACCACTTGGGCTTTTCATCTGAGGTCAAAACAAACGATGGCAAATCTGTCCACTTAAGTTTGGCACCGAACCCTTCGCATTTGGAAACTGTAGATCCAATCGTTGAAGGTATGGTCCGTTCTAAGATTGATTTCAAATACGAAGGTGATTCTTCTAAAATTGCACCGATCATCATTCATGGTGACGCAGCAATTGCTGGACAAGGTGTAGTCTACGAAGTAACCCAAATGTCCAAACTTGATGGTTACAAAACTGGCGGCACGGTACATATTGTCATCAACAACCAGATTGGATTTACAACAAACTACAAGGATGCTCGTTCTGGAACATACTGTACAGACGTAGCAAAAATCACTTCTTCACCTGTGTTCCATGTGAACGGTGATGATGCTGAAGCGGTAGTTTATGCGATTAATTTAGCTGTTGAATACCGTCAAAAATATAAAACAGACGTATTTATCGATCTGTTATGTTATAGAAGATTTGGACACAATGAGGCTGATGAACCAAAATTCACGCAACCATTGTTGTATAAAATCATCGAAAAACATCCGAACCCGAAAGAAGTTTACGCTAAAAAATTAATTACTGAAGGAAGTATTGACGAGGCGTATTCTAAAAATATCGAGAAAGAATTTAAAGCTGAATTGCAAACTAAATTTGAGGAATCTAAAACAGTTGAGGTATTGACTGAAGAGATCCCGATGTTTAAAGGTGCATGGGAAGGATTGCGTCCTGCTAAAAAAGGTGAAGTATTAACAACTTCGGATAAAACGAAAGTTGCAAAAGATCTATTCTTAAAATTAGCGAAAGAAATCACAACCTTACCTTCGGACAAAAAATTCTTCCGCAAGATTACACGTTTATTTGAAGATCGTGCCAAAATGATCACTGCTGATTCATACGATTGGGCAATGGGCGAATTGATGGCTTACGCGACATTATTGGATCAAGGTAACCGTGTACGTATCTCGGGTCAGGATGTACAACGTGGTACATTCTCACACCGTCATGCGGTATTGACGCTTGAAGATTCGGAAGAGAAATATGTTCCTTTAGCCAATATTAAAGGTGGCGATAAATTCTCAATCTACAATTCGTTACTTTCAGAATATGCTGTTTTGGGATTTGAATATGGTTATGCATCTTCTAATCCAAATTCGTTGACAATCTGGGAAGCTCAATTCGGAGATTTCTATAACGGTGCTCAAATCATCGTCGATCAATATTTATCGAGTGCAGAGACAAAATGGAAACGTTCTAACGGTTTAGTGATGATGCTTCCTCATGGTATGGAAGGTCAAGGTCCTGAGCACTCTTCAGCACGTATCGAAAGATTCTTAGAGTTATGTGCGGATGAGAATATGATCTTAGCAAACTGTACTAATCCGGCTAACTATTTCCACTTGTTGCGTCGTCAACTTGTACGTGAGTTCCGTAAACCATTGGTTGTATTTACGCCAAAATCATTGTTGCGCCACCCTAAAGTGGTATCACCGTTGAAAGATTTTACAGAAGCTGCTTTCCAAGAGGTAATTGATGATGCAAATGTTGCGGCGAAAGACGTTAAACGCGTGTTATTCTGTTCGGGTAAAGTTTACTACGACTTATTAGAAAAACAAGAAACGGACAAACGCAAAGATATCGCTATCGTGAGATTGGAACAATTATTCCCAATTCCTACAGAGCAATTGAAAGCAATCCGTAAAAAATACAACAAGGCAAAAGAATTTGTTTGGGTTCAGGAAGAAAATGAGAACATGGGAGCATGGTCTTACTACTGCCGTAAACTAATGGGTACTGAGATTGCATTTACAGGTTTTGTTGCCCGTAAAGAAAGTGGAAGTACAGCTACGGGTTACATGAAACAACACGTTGCACAACAAGCAGAAATCTTAAATAAATCATTCGAATAAAAACAATTTAAAATCAATTGCGTCTTATCTATAGGACGCAATTGTCAATAAAGAACATTATATATGAGCTTAGAAATTAAAGTACCAACCGTAGGTGAATCAATCACGGAGGTAACCTTATCACAATGGTTGAAACAAGATGGCGATTATGTGGAGATGGATGAAAACATCGCCGAACTGGAATCAGACAAAGCAACGTTTGAATTACCAGCTGAAAAAGCGGGTATCTTAAGAATCATTGCACAAGAAGGTGATACTTTAGAAATCGGTGCTGTTGTTTGTACAATTGAAGAAGGTGCTGCTCCTGCCGGTGGTTCAGCTCCAGCTGCTGCCCCTGCTGCAGAAGCGTCAAATGCAGCTCCAGTTGCGGCTGCCGCTGCAAAAGATGAAGATCCAGATAGCTATGCTGCTGGTACAGCTTCTCCTGCTGCTGCAAAAATCTTAAGAGAAAAAGGAATTGATCCTTCTACAATAAAAGGAACAGGTAAAGAAGGTCGCATCACAAAAGAAGATGCCGAAAAAGCTCAACCTGTTGCTAAAGCAGCTGCACCAGCAGCAAAACCTGCCGCTGCTCCTGCTGCGACAGTTGCTCCGGTAGCGGGCTCTAGAAACGAACGTCGTGAGAAATTATCTTCATTACGTAAAACAATCGCAAAACGCTTAGTTGCCGTTAAAAACGAAACGGCTATGTTGACAACATTCAATGAAGTCAATATGCAGCCGATCATGGATCTTCGTGCTAAATATAAAGATACCTTTAAAGAGAAATTTGGAATCGGTCTTGGCTTCATGTCATTCTTTACAAAAGCTGTAACAACTGCATTAGCTGAATGGCCTGCCGTGAATGCACGTATCGAAGATAACGAGATTGTATATTCTGATTTCGCAGATATTTCAATCGCGGTTTCTGCCCCTAAAGGTTTAGTTGTTCCGATTATCCGTAACGCTGATGCAATGTCATTGGAACAAATCGAAAAAGCAATCGCTGCACTTGCCGTTAAAGCGCGTGACAACAAATTAACGATTGACGAGATGACTGGTGGTACATTTACAATTACCAACGGTGGTGTATTCGGATCAATGATGTCTACGCCAATCATCAATGCTCCACAATCCGCAATCTTGGGTATGCACAACATCATCCAACGTCCTATTGCTGAAAATGGCCAAGTGGTGATCCGTCCAATGATGTATATTGCACTTTCTTATGATCACCGCATCATTGATGGTCGTGAATCAGTAAGCTTCTTGGTTCGTGTAAAACAATTATTGGAAGATCCAGCTCGTTTATTGTTGGGTGTGTAAACCTCAATAAAATTGGAAATATAAAAGACCTATGCTTTGCGGCATAGGTCTTTTTTTTCTGAAAGAGTGTCCTATTATTGGCCAGAAAGAACCTTCAGTTCGCTTTCATTGCTGTGGGCGCCTGCGAAATCATGAAGGTTTTTATTGACATCGGAATAGAAACAATATACTTGACAAATATGAATCGGAGGTAGACGAATATAAATCGCCTTTTTAATTTCTCCTTTTTAATTTTTACTTTCATCTTGTTAAATATCAAGCATATCCTAATATACAGCCGCCCCTGTCATTTAAAGGCCGCATACGAATATGAAACTTGATATTAAGCAGACAATATCAAGCAAATGAAGTATAAAATTCTACTAACAACCATATATCTACTACGCGCTGTAATGACACTGTTTGCCAACATGGCAAATCCAATGAGCCCCCACAGTATAACAGGACAGCTTGTTCCTGCCGCAAAGCTGAAAGTTACCAATGAGCGTATTGACATTCATCTTTTGGCAGACACTGCTGATTATAATTCGGACTATCGCAGTCACTTCAGCATTGTCTATAACATCCATGCCGAAGAGCCTATCGAATTGCCACTGGTATTTCTCGCTTTGAATATAGACGGATTAGATCGCATCCTTGTTAATCAGAACGAAATTGAAGGAAAAAAAATAGATCAGCCCGGTTCAAAATTTCCCTTTTTACGTTTAAAGGATGGCTATTATGAAATTAGCTACGACAGCGATGAATGGAAGCGTATTTCGCTGAATGATGCATTTCATTTTACGGCGAAGCTATACAAAGGTGATAACAGTATTCAGGTTCAATACAGCGCTTATATGGGCTATGACCGACGGGATATTCGGACCAGATACCAAATTGACTACCTCCTATTCCCTTCCAGGTATTGGTCATCTTTTGGCCCGATTGAACTGTATCTGCACCTCGACGGGAAGATGGATGTACTTACACAGGATCTGGGAACCGTCAAATTACAGACAGATTCCATTGTTCACTGGAGAATTGATCAGGTAGAAAAGAAAGAGAGTTTTCATATTGAAGTTGGCTTAAAAACCTCCTTTTTAGCACAAGTAATTCTTTGGGTACATCCCGAGCTTCTCGCCCTGATCGGGTCAATATGCCTACTATGCCTGCATATCCGCTGTATTTATCTAAAATACAAAACTGGCCGATACCGCTATGCACTTCTACTTGGAAATCTAATCATTCCAAGCTCTTTCTACTTCTTCATCTGGTTTTGGTCCAGTGTGACCAACTATCTTGTCAATGGAGTCTTTGACGAAAAGTCCCGCGGTTTTATCCTCTTGGTCATCTTCACCTTACCCCTGATCTACCTCGTCTATGATTTGGTTTTGTTTATTATCGATAGAAGCATTCGCGCTAAATTGAACAGGTAGAAAACCGGCTGTTATTTTTTATAGGTCAGCTTGTTTTCAATCATACGATTGTTATATTGCTGGATAAAAGCTTTCATCTTGGTCTCCATCGTATCCAATACCGCTGGATGTTGTTTTAACAGATCCTGTTTCATCAAGCGGTCCTTCTTAAGATCATAAAATGATGTCACTTTCAGTCCATCATAAGACATCATATAATCTTTATAGTAGAGATTATAGCTTCCTGAATTATTATTAAGCACAAAATTATCCTTACCCGGTTTGAAAGCATCTGAACCAAATGCGAAATAAGGCTCATCATAGTGCAGATAATTCAAAATAGTAGGCATAATATCTATTTGCTGTACCAGTTTATCCGCTTTGCCAACTAGATTATCACCGGGTGCATAAAATATAATAGGGATTTGGAAGCCCCCTGCTGCCGTTTGATATTCCGGCAGGTAGCTTACAGTAGCATGGTCTGCACAGATAACAAATACGGTATTCTTGTACCAGGGCATTTTCGATGCTGTCGCAAAAAATTCACGCAGCGCATTATCGGTATATCCAATGGGTTCCTGTACCGGCAAAGGTCCTTTAGGAAATTTCCCCTGATACTTTTCAGGTACCTTAAATGGGTGATGCGAAGATAAAGAGAAGAAACTAGCGAAAAATGGCTGATGAAACGTGTTGATCTTATTCGCTACAAATTGCAAAAAAGGTTCATCCCAGATTCCCCATATACCATCAAAGTCAGCGTCATTGTTATATTCGTTTTTACCAAAATAATGCTGGATACCCGCCAGTTTCATATAAGCGGAGAAGCCCATGCTGCCATTGGGTGCTCCGTGAAAAAAAGCCGTCTCATATCCCTTTTTCCCTAAAAGCTTCGCTAAGCTTGTGGTTTCATTTCCAGAATATATCGAAAGTACAAAAGGCTCTCCTATGGAAGGAATACCGGTAATGACTGATGGTAAAGCATCAATTGATTTACGGCCATTAGCATAGGTATCTGTAAATGTGTAAGCATTGCGGATTAATGAATCCAAAAAAGGCGTATAACCTTTGTATTTTCCACCTTGGATATCTTTATTCAACTCACCAAAATGTTCTTTTGCAAAACTCTCCAAAATCAGAACGACGACATTTTTCTTCGCAAAGGGCTTGTCTGATTGCGGCACATGAATAGGGTTGTATAATTGCTCAAGCTCTTGTTCGGAATAATAATGGATAGGTTTAAGATTGACAGCCTTTAAAGTTTTCAATATACTGAATGGCGTATTCAGCACAATATTCATTTCTTCCGGTGTCTCCACATAATCACCCGCATTGCTCAATGTAATGGGACGGGTACTATGGGCCCAACCGCCACGTACACCACCGATGAAAAGAAAAGCAGTCAGTAAAAACAAAGGCAATTGGATCAAAAATGACTTCCAGCTATATTTCGTAGTCCTTTCAATTTGAATAAGTTTATACGATTTAATCAAACCATACACCACCAGTACCAACACTATAATGAGATACCAATAATCCAAAAAGAAATCAAAAGCCAGCTTCATCAGGTTGGATTCATTGGAAAATTGGTCAATTACCGTTCCTGTCGTCCTTTTTAGGGTAAATGGATAGTAGGCAAAATCAATCAGATTTAACGCTATACCAATTGAATTGGTCACGACAAAGATCCATTTTGCAACTTTTTGATAGATTTTATTCGATTTAAACGGACCTGGAACAGTCAGCATCACAATATAAAGAATATTAAAATACAGCAGGGCTACAATGTCGAATCGTACACCACCCGCAAACATCACCAAGAGCTTACCTGCATCGACATGGGGAAATAAGGAAGCATTGACGCCATAAAACCCCAATCGCAATAACGCATAGATGACCAAAAGAAAGATAAAACGAATTGCGACAGCAAAATAAGGTGCAAATACTCCTCTTAATTTCATAGCTCTAATATTTTAAAAATTCACGATATACGTCTTGATAATACGCTTTGCCGATATTCAATAAGCTGTCTGTTTTGCCAGCGGGATATTCCTTATTGGACCTATAATTAATAATCCGTCCTACATTATCAAAAGAAACCGCCTGTTGTGGGGTAATCACACCAAAGGCATCTTTGGAATTATAGAACGCTATTTGAGGTGTCGTCGGATTAAAAAGATCCCGGCTCCAATGATAACGATCTGTAGGGAGTTTCAGTTGTGTCAATAAGGTAGTCGCCAAATCAGTTTGATTGCCGATTCTATTGAATATTTTCCCACGATATTCAGGTTTGATCACATCACCGAAAAAGATCAGCGGAATATGAAAGCGATTGGGGTGAAATAGCTCCCATTTTTCTGAAGGAAGGCGATGGCCATGATCAGCCACAATTACGAAAAGGGTATTTTTATACCAAGCTTCCTTTTTAGCTTTATTGATAAAATCAAAAACAGCTGAATCCGTATAGTTTGCCGTACTTCGGAATTTATCCGCGTTGGTAGCATTGCCAAATTTATAGCCGTGTTTTAACTCAAATGGTTCGTGATTAATTAAGGTAAAGATTGTCGAAAAGAAAGGTTGTTTTTCTTTTTTAAAATCCTTGATCATCTGATTAAAGACCACATGGTCATATACACCCCATGAGGCACGTTCTGCATCCAATCCAAAATTGGCATTATCCACCACCCTAGACATCCCATGCGTCAGCATATACGATTTAAAATTGTAAAACTCGCTCTGACCACCATGATAAAATGATGTTTCATAGCCGGCATGATCGAACTCCTGTCCAATGGCAGGCATATTTTCATGTTTGTCGATATACTTGATAATACTCTCGGGTCCTTGCGCCGGAAAACCGCTCAACACCGCTACCATGCCCTTGTCGGATCGATCAGCAGCAGAATAAATATGGTCAAACAAAATACCGCCTTTAATCAACTCTTCCATGTGTGGCGTAACTCCCTTTTCCCCGCCAAGAGACTGAATGAGATCACCGACAAAACTTTCCAACATGATAATAACGACATTCGGACGAGTCGTTGACAATACCTCAACGGCAGAATCAGGCTGACTTTGAAAGGCGGGTCGTAGCTTGTCCTGAATATCCTTCTGATCTGCGTAATAATTATAGGGGTTTTTCAGTTTGGTACTTTCAGCAAAGAAATCCCGTAAAAAAGACCATTGGGTATTAACCGCTGCATGATTATAAAACGTTTCCTCGGAATAATAGGCTTTACTAGGGTTTAGTGTCGCTCTCCCATAACCACCGCGGATAAACGTGAAAAGTACAAAAACTCCGATTGCCAGTTTGAAAAAATTACCTACAGGAGATTTGATATTGAAAAAAGAGACTTTTTTAAACATCCAGCGGTACAGAAAATAACCACAGAATATACCGATCAACATCCCAACGATGGGGAGAAACACCGGCGTGGACTCAGCCGAAGCTACGGCTCCCGAAGGTGAGGCAAAAAATGCATCGATGGCACGTTTAGAAATCTTATCGCCCCATTCCCGGTAGATGTTAACATTGATAAAGCTTGTCACAAAGAACAATACCAGGACAATAATGGTATAGATATCAAGGATCAGCCGTTTGGGTTTCAGTTTTGAAAAAAAACTTAACATGCAATACACAAGAAACGGCAGCGCACATATATAGGAAACAGCAGAAAAATCCAGGTTCAAACCGTGGTAATAAATTCTGAAAATTTCCGTAAAATTGGAAAAACCTATTTTCTCAAAAAAAGCAGTAACAAAAATCAATCTATCTATAAAACAGATAATTAACCAGAACAGAAAATACTGTGTTAAAGCTCTAAGCTCATTAGCAAATCGTTGCATCCCTTCGTGTAAAAATAAAACAGGCAAATTTACATTAATTTACATGAAATACGGGCTAATTACTTAGTAATATGAAGAAAAGATTAAAAAAGTATAAATCCTGCGTTATGCTTTACCTCACTGCAATAACCGACTCTTTTGCTTAGGAGGATCATCAATGAACTTATTGTTTAACCTTTATTCATAACTTCTTTTTGTTTGAGAACAAGATCAATGGATTACTAAGGAAAATAACATAGAATTCCTTACTTTTGTGTTCCTTAAAAGTTTGAATACAAAAATTTAAAATGAGCATAGCGAAAACTTACAATCCAAAAGAAGCTGAAGAAAAATGGTACAGCTATTGGAAAGCGAATGGATTTTTCCGTTCCACCCCGGACGAACGTGAACCTTACACGATTGTGATGCCTCCTCCGAATGTCACGGGAGTATTGCACATGGGGCATATGCTGAATAATACCATTCAGGACGTTTTGATTCGCCGCGCACGTATGCAGGGAAAAAACGCTTGTTGGGTACCGGGGACCGATCACGCCTCCATTGCCACTGAAGCCAAGGTCGTCGCTATGTTGAAAGAACAAGGAATTGACAAACGATCTTTATCACGTGAAGATTTCTTAAAACATGCTTGGGAATGGAAGGAAAAATACGGTGGTATTATTTTAAAACAACTCGAAAAACTTGGCGCTTCCTGTGACTGGGATCGTACACGTTTTACCATGGATCCGGAGTTATATCAATCTGTTATCCGCGTATTCGTCGATCTATATCGTAAAGGATTGATTTATCGTGGTTACCGCATGGTCAACTGGGATCCTGAAGCAAAAACAAATATCTCAGACGAAGAGGTTATTTATAAAGAAAAAAACGGCAAATTATACCATCTGAAATATCAGGTTGAGGGAACAGATCAATATATTGTTGTGGCGACGACGCGTCCTGAAACCATCTTTGGTGACACAGCCGTATGTATCAATCCCAATGATGAGCGCTACACCTGGTTAAAAGGAAAGCAAGTCATTGTGCCGATCGTTGGTAGAAAAGTGAACATCATTGAAGATGAATATGTCGATTTGGAGTTTGGTACAGGATGCCTTAAAGTTACTCCAGCGCACGATGTGAATGACTACGCACTAGGTAAAAAGCACAACCTGGAATTTGTCGACATCTTTACCGACGAAGCAAAACTGAACGACAATGGCCTGCATTACGCCGGTATGGATCGTTTTAAAGTCCGCAAGGAAATCGAGAAAGAGCTGGAGGAAAAAGGATTATTGGAGCAAGTTGAAAACTATACCAATAATGTTGGAACTTCAGAGCGAACAGGTGCAGTTATTGAGCCAAAAATCTCTAATCAGTGGTTCCTTAAGATGGAGGATCTTGCGAAACCGGCATTGGATAATGTTATGGATGATACGATTAAATTTCATCCGACGAAATTCAAAAATATTTACCGCAATTGGATGGAGAATATTACCGACTGGAATATCTCAAGACAATTGTGGTGGGGACACCAAATACCGGCTTATTTCTATGGCGATGGAAACGAAGACTTTGTAGTTGCACAAACGGTTGAAGAAGCCCTTGTTTTAGCGCAGGAAAAATCAGGTAATACAACGCTTCAATTGACCGATCTACGTCAAGATGAGGATGTGCTTGATACCTGGTTTTCAGCTTGGCTATGGCCAATTTCGGTTTTCAATGGTATCAACGAACCAGAAAATGCAGAAATCGACTACTATTACCCTACGCAAGATTTAGTCACTGCCCCAGACATCATTTTCTTTTGGGTAGCACGTATGATCGTTTCAGGATATGAATTCCGCGGACAATTGCCTTTTGAAAATGTTTATTTCACGGGTATTGTACGCGACAAACTGGGCCGTAAAATGTCTAAATCACTGGGCAACTCTCCTGATCCGATTGATTTGATGAATGAATATGGTGCAGATGCTACGCGGATGGGAATGTTATTGACTGCTCCAGCAGGTAATGACCTTCCTTTTGATGTAGAACTTTGTGTACAGGGCCGTAATTTTGCCAATAAGATCTGGAATGCATTCCGCTTGGTTAAAGGCTGGGAAATTACAACTACTCCAGCTTCGGATTCAGATAAGATTTCGGCAGCTTGGTTTGAGGCAAGGTTAAATCAAGCTCTGGTCGATATCGAAGAAAACTTCAAACACTATCGTTTATCAGATGCACTGATGACAACCTACAAATTGGTATGGGATGACTTCTGTGCCTGGTACCTTGAATTAGTGAAACCGGCTTATGGCTCCCCTATTTCTAGCGAAACCTTAGCAACAGTAAAATCTTTTTTCCAACGTATACTCACGTTAGTACATCCTTTCATGCCTTTCCTAACAGAAGAATTGTGGCATGACGAACTGTTCGGTGTGAAAGACGAGAAAGATTGTATTATCGTTGCCCCTTATCCTATAGCGAATGATTTTGATGAGCAGCTTATAAAAGATTTCGCTATCGCTCAACAGATTATTTCGGAAGTTCGGAATATTCGCAATTCTAAAGGTATCTCCCCTAAAGTTGCTTTACCATTAGCGATCAATCAACAATCGGAGATCAACCTGGAGCAATATATTGATATCATTACCAAGATTGCAAACTTGGAAGGCGTAACTTTTGTTTCTGAGAAAGTAGCTGGTGCCGCAAGTTTCCTTGCTGGCAAAGACGAATGTTATGTTACGTTGGAAAATAATATTGATGCGGATGCTGAACGTGAGCGTATCGAGAAAGAATTGGAATACCTAAAAGGCTTCCTTGTATCTGTAGACAAAAAGCTTTCCAATGAACGGTTTGTGCAAAATGCTAAACCTGAAATTGTTGAAAACGAAAAAAGTAAAAAGGCTGATGCCGAAGCGAAGATTAAAATTCTTCAAGAAAGCTTAACAGCATTAGGTTAACAGCTACGCTATAAATCTCGAAAAGTCCCGTGCATTGCACGGGACTTTTTTTATGTTTAACGAGCGATCAAATTCGGAGATCATTCGGTGCTTGTTCGGTACTTCTTCGGAGCTCGTTCGGTGCTTCTTCGGTCACGAGCGAATAAGCACCGTTAAATATCCGAAGTATATCCGATAAAAAAGCATATTAAGAGCGAATTTGATTGACAATTGTTCTCTACGATGAGCACGTGCTTTCACGAAAGAGCCAAACAGATGGCTCAAGTAAATTTTGGTCCATCACTCACGGGCAATATATAGCACAAGGATATACGATAAAAACTTTCGAAACAAAAGGCAAAAGCGCTTTGCCCTATTCCAAAATAACCATACAGTTTATAATTAACCAAAGATCAACCATACTGATAACTTTATATAAATTCCTGTAAAAAAATGAATAACTTTATAAGAGCGAACTTAAATTATATCATTATGGGATTCAAAGAGACATTTCAGATTAACGGTGAAAACCTTTTACAAAAGATCAAAGAAATCATTGCTGAGGGCAATGTGAGCAAAATCAGCATTTCGGACAAACATGGCAAAGAAATCATGAGCTTTCCTGTCACCATTGGTGCCATAGGTTTAATCTTAGCACCTGTCTTTGCAGCAATTGGTGCTGTAGCCGCATTGCTTACAGAATGTACGATCACCGTGGAACGAAATACAAACAAAGACGAAGAAGACAAAGAAGATAACAGCACTGATCCCCCTACAGCGATAACCGTAAAATAATCAATTTAAAATTGACCGTTATGAAGATCTTTAAAAATATACTTTGTATTTTATTTGCCTTGCTATTCATCAATGCAGGGCTGGATAAACTTTTTCATTATATGCCTACGCCACCAATGGATATGGACATGAAAAAAGTATTTGAGGCTTTTGCCACGATCAAATGGCTAATGCCACTGGTTGGAATCATCGAACTTTTGGGCGGTTTATTGTTTATTTTCCCAAAAACGAGAACACTGGGTGCATTGGTCATCTTCCCCATACTCATTGGTATTTTTACCCACAACATGATTTTTTACAGCCAACAGGGACTAATTATTTGGGCTGTACTTTTCATTATTTGGCTATGGGTGGTATTCGAAAACTGGGGCAAGTATAAAAAACTGATGGAATAATTGCCTATATTCTTCTCCAAACGAATATCGAGCAGGATAATGCATCTATTAAATACCTATTACTTTGACAAATTGATAGGTATTTAATGTTTTTATTAACATAAAATTAAAAAACAAAAAACTTTGTACGACTAGAATGGTTTGGTCAATTATTTGATGTGTTTTTAGAACATTCCCACGATAAAATGATTTTATACAAGGGAAATGAAGAACTGTCTAATATTTGCTAGCAAGTATAGCACATAAATTAAACTTGCATTTACACGCAAATTTATCTTAGTTTGCTGAAATCGAAACGATATACGTTATATAGCTGAAAACTTAGCAAACTTTTTTCCGTTTTAATTTTTATTAATAGATACTTAAATCAAATTATACGTTGAACAGATTTACCCGAATTGCTTTCAAAACAATATTGTGGATTATTGGAGTAATAATTGCGCTGGCTATTTTAATCGTATTTTTAATCAGAATACCCTCCGTTCAGAATTATATTGCTGGAAAAGTAACACACTATGTCGAAGGTAAGATCGGTACCCCCGTTAAAATTGGCTACATTAATATTGATTTCCCTAAAAAACTGGTTTTAGAGGACATCTATTTAGCTGACCAAAGCAAGGATACCTTAGTGGCAGGAAAAAGCATAGCTGTCGATATCAACATGCTAAAACTTCTGAAAAATACCGTTGAAATTCAAAGCATTGAAGCAGAAGGAATCACCGCAAAAATCCGCCGTACATTGCCGGACAGTTCATTCAACTTTGATTATATTGTTAAAGCTTTCGCTTCACAAAAGGAAAGCAAACCGACTGCAGACAGCAGTTCAGCCCTTCTATTTAACCTCGATAAAGTCAAATTTGATAAATTTCATATTGTCTATGCCGATGATGTTATTGGAACGAGTGCTGATGTTTATCTGAACAGCCTAAATACCAACATCAAGAAGTTCGACCTCACAAAAAACATGGCTTTCAATCTGCCCAAAGTGAAGATAGATGGTCTGAGTGCCACAGTGAAACAATGGCGACCAGTTGTTGATGGCACGGCACCCACGGTCAAAGATTTTGGCATTACAGATAAAACGGCACAAGTAACCACCTTGCTTCCCGATGTCGGTATACAGATTGCTGACCTGACCAATATCTTAGTGCGCTATGAGGATCAATCCAGTCTGCTGAATACAAAATTTTATATCAAAAATCTTCATGCTGACATTAACAAGATCGACCTTAACAAAGAACTTGTCGATATTCAAACGATCAATCTTGACGGTTCAGACAATAATGTGCTCTTTGGAAAGATCCAGAAAAAAGTAAACACAGAAGCGAAAAACACCGCGGATACCACCAAAATAAACTGGGTTGTCTCAGCCAAAGAAATCCAAATCAACAATACAAGCTTAGCGTATAGAGACAACAATCAGGCCCGTATGAAAGGCTTTGATTACTTCAATATTAAGATCCCTGGAATGAAAACCAGTTTAAATGATCTTTACTATAGCGCCGATTCGATCAGCGGATCATTAAAAGAGCTTGTAGCCTCTGATCATTCCGGGTTTGTGATCAAGCAATTGAAGGGGGATTTTAAGTATACAAATACAGGTGCGGAGATCAAAAACCTGTACGCAGAAACACCACGTACCCTACTGCGTGATTACTTAAAAGTAACCTATCCATCTTTGGATATTATTGCCAAAAAACCAGAGCTAATCTATGTCAATGCAACGATCAAAAAGAGCCACGTAGATATGCGCGACATCTACTATTTTGCTCCTTTTTTGGATACCATGCAGGTGATGAAACCATTGATGGACAAAAAGTTTAATATTGATGGTCGCGTTGTGGGTAAGGTAAATGATTTAAATATTCCGGCAATTGATTTCCAAACCCTGTCCAATACGCGTGTCATTGCAAGTCTGCATTTAAAGGGGCTACCCAATGTCGATAAAATGTCAATGGATCTTAATTTAAAGAAATTAACCACAGGCCGCTCGGATATCGAAAAGTTGGTTTCAAAAAAAATGCTTCCTAGCGGAATAGAGCTGCCTAATACGATCGGCCTTACGGGAACTTTTAATGGGGGGATGAATGCCTTTAACACCAATCTTTCGCTGGTAACAGAGAAAGGAACAGCCAAGTTCAATGGTAAAGTAGGCATGATAGGTCGCGACACAACCTATGATGCATTTGTGAGTATTCGTGATTTTGACATTGGTAAGATCATGAAAATGGACAGTACTTTAGGCATACTTTCATTTGAGGGAAAAATCAAAGGTCATGGAACAGATCCGAAGAAACTTGTCGCCAATTTTGATGGCAAAGTAAATCGAATGGATGCGATGGGTTATCGTTATCAGAATATCGATATGAATCTCACTGCAGATAAAGGGGATATCAAAGCTTCCGTGGTTAGTCCCGACCCTAATATTCAATTGAAGTTAAATGCAACGGCCAACATGAAGTCCAAATATCCGCAGGTGGATTTTGAGCTTATGGTAGATACCATTAATCTTAAAAACTTAAAATTAATGGACGACGATCTCAAATACCATGGTAAACTTGTGGGCAATTTCAGTTCAGCCGATCCGAATTTTTTAAATGGGGAAGCACATATCACCAATTCATCCGTTCTTTACAACGACGCATATTATACTTTAGACAGCATTTCACTTGTTGCAAAAGCCGATACCAGTCGCAATTTGCTGCTACTCAAATCGGACTTTTTGAATGCCCATTTGGTCGGGAAATACAAAATTTTAGAATTGCAGAATGCCATTCAAGACATTTTACAGGTATACTACCAGCCGGGAAAAGCTGTTAAAGTTCCCAAATATGAGCCTCAGAATATTGAGTTTTCGGCCCAATTGACCAGGACTAAATTTATAAAGGATTTTCTCCCAGAACTAACGGAAATGTCTGATATTACGTTGGATGGTATGTTCAATAGTCAGTCAAAAACTATTCTTGCCAAGCTAGATGCCCCTAAAATCACCTATAGTGGCACCGAAATCAATAACGTCACCTTGGATATTAATACCTTGGATAGTACACTTTACTACTCGGCCTTGATCAATAAAATCAAGGTGAGCAATATCGAACTCGTGAATACAGTCTTCAGTGGTAAAGTCATTCAAAACAATTTGGATTTTGGCCTTTGGATTAAAGACAAGAAAGAGAAAGAGCAGTATCATTTGGGCGCCAATATGCGCGTTGATAATGGAGCATTTGTTTTTAGCCTACTTCAGGATGGCCTTATGCTGAACTACGACAAGTGGACGATAAATCCAAACAACGTGCTCAAATTTGGAAGTACAGGTATTCAGGCCAATGACTTTATCTTAAGTAATAAAGGACAAGAGCTGAGTATATCATCGCAGGACAGTGTGCTCAATTCGCCACTCAACATTGCCTTTAAAAATTTCCGCATTGAGACATTAAGTAAAATGCTTGAAAGTGAAACAGTCGATCTTGGCGGTGGGATTAATGGTCAGGCAACCATATCACGTTTGGAAAGTAGCCCTGTCTTTGTATCCGATCTTGTGATCGACAAATTCTATATTGGACAAGATACTGTCGGGAACGTCAACATAAAAGTTAACAATGAAAAGGAAAACACCTATAATGCGAACATCAGTATCAGTGAAAATGGCAACAATGTCGTATTAAGTGGTGATTTTATCAATCCTCCAAAGGGAGAAGCAAGCTTGGATTTCACCTTAGATATTGCGCCACTCTCCATGCAGACGGTTCAGGCATTCAGTTTGGGTTATCTAAAAGACTCGAAGGGAAATCTTGAAGGCCAGTTAAAAATAACGGGATCGCCATCCAAACCACTCATTAACGGCGATGTGAAGTTTAAAGATGCACAATTCAATATTGCTATGTTGAATGCGCTTTTCAAAGCTAAAGATGAAACCATTCATCTGGATGAAAGGGGTATTACTTTCCCTAAATTTGCATTAGAAGACAAAAAAGGGAATATTGCCAAGGTAACGGGATCCATAGAAACCAAAACGTATACTGATTTTGATTTTAATCTCAATGTCAATACAGACAATTTTGAGGTACTCAATTCAACACAAAGCGACAACGACATGTTCTATGGTAAAATGTATCTTACGTCGAACCTTCGCATTAGGGGGAATCTTGATAAGCCTATCGTTGATGGTACAATCAAGGTATTAGATGATACCGATTTCACCTTTGTCATGCCAAACGAGGATCCCGGGATGGCCGATCGTAAAGGTGTTGTCGAATTTGTTGATAAGAGTGATACCACAAGAGCCAATGTATTTGCTAAATTAGATTCTATGACCGTAACCCGTCTGACGGGAATCGACGTAGATCTGAATCTTCAAACGGATAAAGATGCCAAATTTAAGATCCTCTTGGATGCCGGTTCACAGGATGCACTGAATATCCAAGGAGAAGCGGAACTGAATGCAGGCATTGATGCGAGCAGCAAAATTACCTTGTCAGGTACATTTACCGTAGACAAAGGAAGCTATTCATTTAGTTTTGGTCCCGTAAAAAAAGATTTTACATTCCGAAAAGGAAGTACGATCACCTGGAACGGAGATCCCTTGGATGCGCAGCTTAATATCACAGCAGCATACACAACCAAAGCACCAACGCTGGAGCTTGTAGCGACGCAACTGGGATCAGAAAACGCTAATTTATACAAGCAACGTATTCCTTTCAATGTCTTGTTGAAGATTACAGACAAATTGTTCCAACCGCAACTGAATTTTGATATCGACTTGGACGAAAACAACTCCGTTGTTTCCCAAGATGTGATCAGCAAAGTAAATAACGCATTGACCACCTTGCGTGAAAATCCATCTGAACTTAACAAACAGGTCTTTTCACTCATCGTTTTAGGACGCTTTATGTCGACCAATCCATTTGAAAGTTTATCCGGTGGCGGTGGTACAGAAGCCATTGTCAGAAATAGCATCAGTTCATTCCTGAGCGGTCAATTGAACCGCCTTGCCTCCGAGCTTATCACCGGAGTAGAACTGGATTTCAACTTAACTTCGGAGGAAGATTATGCTACTGGAGCGGGCCAAACCCGAACAGATCTGAATATCGGTGTATCTAAAATGCTTTTAAATGATCGTCTAAAAATTACCGTTGGTTCTAATTTTGAAGTTGAAGGAAATACACGTCCGGGAGAAACCGCCAACAATATTGCTGGGGATATCCAATTGGATTATCAACTTTCGCAAGATGGCCGCTATTTTGCAAGGGTATATCGTAAAAATCAATATCAGGTTACGCTCCAAGGCCAATATGTAGAAACAGGTATCGGATTTATCATCAATATGGATTACAACAGATTCCGGGAAATCTGGATGAGCTCGAAAAAACTCAAAGAGTACTATGACACGAATAGCAAAGGTTTCAGAAAACGCTTTGATGTGGAACGTATGGAAACCGATTCAGTGTATCGTGATAGCGTACGCACAGTCATCAGAGATAGTTTGATGACCCATAGCCCTGAGTACAGAAAACGTATGGAGGAAAGAGAGCAAGAGAAACGTAAACAACAGTTGGACTCCAGTAAAAACACGCCGAAAAGCGATAGTCCAAAATCAACTATAGATACCATCAGAACGACAGCTATAAAAAATGAAGATGAGGAAAGGAGTTATCATGCAAGCTAAACTAAAGTATATTGTTGGAATAGTTTCATTCGCTGCATTTATAGCATCCTGTTCTTCAACCAAGAATCTGAAAGAAGGGGAAAGCTTATATGTTAAAGGCAACGTGATAGTCGATTCGGACACCATCTCCAAGGAAAACAAGGAAAAGATTGCGACCCATTTAGAAGCGGCATTGATGCCCAAACCCAATAAACGTCTAGCTGGCGTACCATTCAAGTTGTACTTCAACAATATGGCCGGCGATTCTGCGGGGAATAATATCATTAAAAAATTTTTCAAGAAAATTGGTGAGAAACCGGTATTGTTGAGCGATGTCAATCGCGAGTACAATGAAAATCTACTGCGTAATCGTCTGGAGAATTTTGGTTTCTTTAATGCTGAAGTAAAATCCGACACTTTAGTTGAAAACAAAAAAGCAACGGTTAATTATACGGCCAAGCCAAATTTTATCTACCGAATAAGATCTGTTCAATTTGATATTGACAGCACCACACAGCTGGGTAAAGATATTCGTTCGAGCTCCGATAAAAGTCTCTTACAGGTGGGCAAAAATTATAGCCTTGATGTTATCCTAAATGAGCGTGACCGCATCGACAATGACCTCAAAAATAAAGGATATTATTATTTCAGCCCTGATTACATCCTAGTTCAGGTAGACAGTTCACACCGGAACAACAAGGTCGACATGTATGTTACTGTAAAGAAGGAAACACCGGCACAGGCGAGGGTACCGTCAAAGATCAATAAAATCTACGTTTACCCGAACTACACGGAAACAAGCTCGGGCTACCAGCGATCCACCCGTAACGCGGAACTATATGATAGCAGCTACTATTTTATAGACCGCCAGCATCTTTATAGAAAGCCTGTTATCGCGAATCATATCTTCTTCCACCCCGGCGACGTCTACAACCGTAATGCCCACAACCAAACCATCAGCCATCTGGTGAATCTCAATAGCTGGAAATTTGTCAAAAACAACTTTGTTGACAGCAAAGAAGTTCCCAATGCACTAGACGTCTACTACTACTTAACCCCATTGCCAAAAAAATCACTCCGTGTGGAACTTTTGGGAAAAATGGCTTCTGTATACAATGGTACAGAAGTTAATGTCAACTGGACTTTACGCAACGCATTTAAAGGTGCGGAGCAGTTAAGTTTTAATGTATTCGGTGGTTATGAAACCCAGACCGGTGGATCGGCTGACCTCAATTCGAGTTATTACCGTTACGGGATGGAGGCTACACTGACTTTCCCGCGGATATTGTCCCCTTTTGGAAGGATTTCTCCTACGCGACGTTTTATTCCGAAGACTTATGTCAAAGGCCGCTATGAATTTTTAAATCGCCGCAAAGCATATACCTTAAATTCCATCGCATTGGATTACGGTTATATCTGGCAGGAGTCTGAAGAGAAGCAGCACGATCTTGCGTTAATGGAGATTACCTATGTTCAGCCTAAAGGTATTTCTGAAAACTACCAAAAACAAATGGATACTATTCCGGCGTTAAGGCATGCCATAGATCCACAATTTACGATTGGCCCAAATTATAACTTCACGTTTCAAAATACGATGAAGCAGCATTTGAAAAATACATTTTATTTCAAAGGCAACCTGGACCTCTCCGGGAATATACTCGGTTTGATAAAAGGAGCTGATTTCAATAAAGGGAAAACGTTCAAATTGTTCGATGCTTATTTCTCCCAATATATCAAGATCAGTGGCGATGGCAGACACTATCTCAAATTGTCGGAGAATTCGCAGCTTGCTTCTCGGGTCAGTTTAGGATTAAGCTATTCCTATGGTAACTCTCGGTCACTTCCCTATTTAAAACAATATTATGTGGGTGGACCTAACAGTATCCGTGCATTTGGTGCTCGTGCAATTGGACCAGGAACAGTTGCCCCTGAAAAATTAAGCAACGGCCTCTTCTATGCTGACCAGACCGGTGATATCAAATTGGAACTTAACACAGAATACAGAGCTAAATTAGCAGGCTTTGTTCATTGGGCAGCATTCATTGATGCCGGGAACGTGTGGTTGCAACGGGATGATGTCAACAAGCCGGGTGGTAAGTTCAGCAAGAACTTTTTAAATGAATTAGCCGTCGGCGGTGGAGCTGGATTACGCTTCGACTTTACGTTTTTGATCATTCGTACAGATATGTCCATACCTTTCCGCATTCCCTATCTTCCAAAAGGAGAACGTTGGGTATTTAAGGATATCGACTTTGGAAGTTCAAAATGGAGAAAGGATAATTTGATGTTCAACCTAGCCATCGGCTATCCGTTCTAGGATTTCAAATTTGATTTTACACGATAGAAATAACAGGCTTGAACGAATTTCAGGCCTGTTATTTTTTTTTGCTATTTTATAAAAGTCATCGATTTTGGAGGGGTCTATTTCTTATGTCAAAAAACAAGTTATTCCCGCTAAATACATTGATTTACTGACAATAATTGATTAAATTCAAGAATTATTTAATAATCCACATAAATGCTCATGAAATATCCATATAAAAAAAGTACAAGCATTCGTGAAGATGGACCGGGTATGCGATGTGGCATAAAAACCGCCGAAGGCAGCTATATAATTAAAAGGCAGATGTCTATACTTAAGCGGACAATTAGCTCATGAATAAACAAATAATTTACATATGAAAGTAACTATTGTTGGTGCTGGAGCTGTAGGCGCAACTACAGCGGACAATTTAATCCGTCGAAATGTCGCAGAGGAGATTGTATTATTGGATATTAAAGAAGGTTTTGCAGAAGGCAAAGCGCAAGATATGGCACAAACTGCCGCATTATTGGGTTTTGAATCAAAAATCAAGGGGGTAACCAATGATTATCTGTCAACTGCAGGTTCAACTGTTGCCGTTATTACGTCGGGGATTCCACGTAAACCTGGAATGACACGCGAAGAATTGATTGGGACAAATGCCAATATTGTCAAGTCGGTTGTCGAAAACTTAGTAAAACATTCTCCGGATATTATCATTGTTATCGTATCTAATCCCATGGATACCATGACCTATCTAGCACTTAAATCAAGTGGATTGCCTAAGAATAGAATTATTGGAATGGGCGGTACATTGGATTCAGCACGATTCAAATATCAACTGAGTGAAAAACTGAATGCTTCTGCGGCCGATCTCAATGCCATTGTCATTGGCGGTCATGGAGATACAACGATGATACCACTCATCAAGCACTCCACGTGGAACAGTATTCCAGTCACTGATTTCCTTACCCCGGAAGAGCAAGGCGAAATTGTACACAAAACTATGGTTGGTGGAGCAACATTGACCAGCCTAATCGGCACCTCAGCCTGGTATGCTCCGGGAGCCGCAACAGCTGCAGTCGTCGAAAGTATCGTACGTGATCAAGGAAAATTATTTACAGCATCCGTTTATTTGGAAGGTGAATTTGGTCAAGAAGATATCAATCTGGGCGTACCGGTTATCATCAATAAAAAAGGATGGGATCGCATCGTCCCCATTCAACTCGATGAAGAGGATAAAGAAAAATTCAATAAAAGTGCAGAAGCAGTACGTACAATGAATAATGTACTGAAAGAAATAAAAGCGCTGTAGCTCATAAACAATAAAAAGATAAGCTGTAGCTTATAAACTATCAAGAGATAAAAAGCTGTTATTCTATCAATAACAGCTTTTTTTATGAACGTTCAACACGCACTGCGGGTTTTAAAATTTCTTTTTTAAGGGAATTTTTGGGTATGTTTGGCTATATGACAACAGTACCATTTCAATTATTGGATTTACAAGGCCAGGGCACACACATTTTAGTCGATGTAGAAATATATAATCGTTCGTTCAAGATGGTAGTTGATACTGGCGCATCTAAAACTGTATTTGATAAAACGCAATTGGGGCATCTTTTGGATGACCAATTGCAGCTTGAACCTTCAGAAACATTATCAACAGGACTTGGCACCAATTCAATGGAGAGTTTCAATATAAAAATTCCGAGTCTGACATTAGGTGAATGGCAGATAAAAAACTTAAATACTGCGGTATTGGATTTAAGCTCGATCAATTATGCCTATCAGCAGATGGATCTCGAACCAGTGATCGGCGTACTGGGCGGAGATATTTTTGCAGACTATGGCGCTGTCATTGATTATGCAAAGCGCACCTTAAAATTAAGAACCCGGAAATTAAAACTTAAATAGACGTTTGTGGATATGGAGCCGGAGATAGCTATAGTACACAATTGCAATCAATATCCCCAGTCCCCCCATGACGTATAATGTCGTTCGAAGCCCACAGTAACTGGCTAAGGAACCTATCATCAATGTACCGATGGGAAATATCCCCTGAAAAGCCATGACGTAATACGAGATTGCCCGAGCACGATAGATCGGTATGGCATGCGTCTGAATATATGTATTGATACTTGAGTTTTGCATCATCATGGCAAAGGATACCAACATCACATAGACGAGTGCCATCTGCAGCATACTCGAATGCGCCAAAAATAATAATGCAACTCCCATAAGTGCAGCTGCCCCCATCACCTGATAGCGTAAATTGGTACCCGATTTTAAACGGGCCATATTAAAAGCACCAATCATCGCACCCAGGCCGGCCGCACTTTCAAACCAGGAGAACGTGCGCTCATCACCATGAAACATTTCTTTTGCTATAGCGGGCAACAATGAGGTGTAGGGAATAACAATCAAGCTAGAAAAAGTCATGATAATAATGAGCGAGGAGATATGCGGTGAACGTTTGAGGTAACGAAAGCCTTCGACCAAGCCTTCCCAATTGCTTCCCTTGCTCAGTTGAACATGTGTTTCATCAACCTGCATCATCAATAATGTAATAATGACAGGAACAAAACTGATAAAATTCAGGGCAAAACAGACGAGTTCACCGTATGTACTCAGTAAAATACCGCCTATTGCAGGTCCCAACATTCGGGCGCCATTGAAAATTGTTGAATTCAGCGCTATGGCATTCGGCAGATCTTTACGGTCACCAACCAAATACATCATCAGCGACTGACGCCCCAAAACATCGAAGGAATTAATGACTCCCTGTATAAGACCTAAGATGGAAAGCCATAAGACACTCTCCCATTTCAGATAAACGACCAAGGTCAAGATCCCAGCTTGTATCATCAAACCAATTTGGGTTATCAGAACCAATTTATACTTTTTATGCTTATCGACAAAACTGCCGATAAATGGAGACAGGACCAAAGAAGGCAATAGGGAGATAAACTGCACAAAACCAAGCCAAAACACAGATCCAGTCAATTCATAGACTAACCAACTGATGGCTATCCGCTGCATCCAAGTTCCCATAAGGGAAATTGCTTGACCTATAACATGTAACCGGAAATTTCTATAATGGAGCGAACGAAAGACCTGCATACGTAAAGATAATACTATATTAAAAGTATAACAAAAAATTAGGAGAAGAGATTCCTTTTTGCTAAAATAAAGATACAATAGGTGAAAATCAATGCTTCAATACTGGAATATAATCAATAACTTTACATCATTATTTTGAACATTAGAATAATCAAATAATTATCATTCAATAACATATACAATGAAATTTTTTATTGACACAGCGAACCTAGAGCAAATCAAAGAAGCCCAAGACTTAGGCGTATTAGACGGGGTAACAACCAATCCAAGTTTAATGGCTAAAGAAGGTATTAGCGGTGATGAAAACGTAATCAACCATTATAAAGCGATCTGTGCAATCGTTGATGGCGATGTCAGTGCTGAAGTTATTTCTACAAATTATGAAGAAATGATCAAAGAAGGAGAAGCGTTAGCAGCTCTTGACAGCAAGATAGTTGTTAAAGTCCCTATGATCAAAGATGGCGTAAAAGCAATTAAATATTTCAGCAAAAAAGGTATTAAAACAAATTGTACATTGGTATTTACAGCTGGTCAGGCACTATTGGCTGCTAAAGCTGGGGCAACCTATGTATCTCCTTTTATCGGTCGTTTGGATGATATCTCTACAGATGGATTAGCGTTGATCGAAGATATTCGTTTAATCTATGATAACTACAACTATCCTACACAAATTTTAGCTGCTTCTGTACGTCACAGTGCACACATTTTAGGATGTGCTAAAATCGGTGCTGATGTTATGACAGGTCCTTTATCAGCGATCCTAGCCTTGTTGAAACACCCATTGACAGACAGCGGTCTAGCGACATTCTTAGCTGATCACGCTAAAGCTGCAGGCAAATAAGATTCCTATATTTCCATATAGCAACGAAAACCGATAAGTAAGATGACACTAATCTTAAACTTATCGGTTTTCTTATTTTTAATAGATTCCGTATTTTTGTACTGTCAAAAGCATCTTTGAGAAAGAAAATGGTCCATTTCTGTTCGTTAATGGTCTATGCAAAGAAAAAAATACGATGAATAAATTCGTCGGATAGTTTTTAAACTTGCAAATAAAAGTAAATTTCTCTTAGTTTGTATTTGATCTAAGGCTTAACGAAGAAATCCATGGAAGATTCCAACACTGTATATCCAGAAATTCTCAAACGAAATAGTTTAAAAGTTACCCAACCCCGGTTGAAGGTACTTGAAATTATTTCGAGGAAAGAGTCTGCAATTTCGCAGCCGGAACTGGAAAAATTACTGGGCAAGGATATTGACCGTGTCACATTATACAGGGTATTGGCCAGCTTTGAAGAGAAAGGGATTATCCATAAAATCTTTGATCTACATGGTACAGCTACTTACGCTATGTGTTCGACAAACTGTTCAGAACATGATCATCATGACCAACACGTACATTTTATTTGCCGGGTATGCAATTCGGTGTACTGTCTGGAAGATATGATCTTACCAAAAGTATCGATCCCAGAAGGCTTCAGTCTTGAAGCGATAGCCGTAAATGCACTTGGTGTGTGCAATCATTGCAAAAAGTAAATCAGGCTGTACGAATCCAAAACTATTTTTCGGCTGAACTGTCTATACATTGGCTATCGGAAGATGCTCCGTTTAGCTCGTTATTGTCGTGTCAAATGCTGTTTTTTTCGTACATTGTAGTGGCATCGATCTTGATGTACGGCTCGCTCATGATCTATTGTATCGGCTGAATTTACAAATTCGCTATCACAGCCATTTCGCTGCAATAGGAAGACTGCCGCAAATCGATGCAAATGAATAATTAACAAATAATAATTGGATGAAAACAAGAAAAGAAAATCCATATAAAGAGGTCTTAACACAACTGATTATCGATATCTTCGAAAAATCGGGTAATAAGCCGCTCAACTATAAACAAGTTTCGTCAAAATTGAATCTTACCGATAACGACTCAAAAGTCGCTATAGCCGATATTTTACATGATAATGTAAGAAATGGGCTTTTTATTGAGGTCGAGCGCGGCAAATTTAATCTGAAGCAACTTAAAGTTTATGTCACAGGAAAAGTAGATATGACTGCAGACGGTTCTGCCTATGTAATTCCTGATGACGAATTTGAAAATGATATCTATATCGCTCCACGGAAACTTAGACAGGCACTCCATGGCGATATTGTGAAGGTCCATACCTTCGAAAAAAGAAAAGGTGGCCGTAAGAAAGAGGGTGAAGTCGTTGAAATCCTGCAAAGGGCCAAGACTGATTTCACGGGAACGATCAGCATCTCCAACAATTTTGCTTTTTTTATTGCGGATGACCGCAAGATGTTACACGACATTTTTATCCCTTTGGACAATCTGAATGGAGCCAAGGACAAGGAAAAAGTGGTCGTTTCGATTATCGACTGGCCAAGCGGGAGCAAAAATCCTGTCGGAACGGTAAAACATGTTTTGGGTACCAAAGGGGAAAATAACACCGAGATGAACGCTATTTTGGCCGACTATGGTTTCCCATTGGAGTTCCCTAAAAAAGTTGAAGCTGAAGCCAATCAGATTTCGGAAAAAATAAGCGAGGAAGAAATTGCAAAGAGACGTGATTTTAGAAACGTTACGACCTTTACCATTGACCCAGCAGATGCAAAAGATTTCGATGACGCCATCTCCTTTCAAAAATTAGAGAATGGCAATTATGAAATCGGTGTTCATATTGCGGATGTTTCGCATTTTGTCATCCCCGACACAGAATTGGACAAAGAAGCATTCAACCGCGGCACATCCGTTTATCTGGTTGACCGCGTTATTCCGATGCTTCCGGAGCGTCTTTCTAATGGTGTCTGTTCGTTACGTCCGCATGAAGATAAACTTTGTTTTTCGGCTGTTTTTGAATTGGACGAAAAAGCCAATGTGCATGATCAATGGTTCGGCCGTACGATTATCCATTCGGACCGACGTTTCAGTTATGAAGAAGCACAGGAGGTGATCGAAACGAAATCGGGTGATTTCAGTGAAGAGATCCTAAAATTAAATGAACTGGCTTATATTCTGCGGGAGCGTAAATTTAAGAATGGTGCAATAGCCTTTGAAAGTGAAGAGGTAAAATTCACCTTGGATGAAAATGGCAAACCTACAGGGGTATATACCAAAGTTCGTAAAGATGCGCACAAGCTGATTGAAGATTTTATGTTATTGGCGAACCGGAAGGTTGCCGAGTTTATTGGCAAACAAGGCCGTGGAAAAAACAAGCTTACTTTTGTATACCGGTTCCACGATGTTCCTAATCCGGAGACGCTGACAACTTTCTCTCAATTTGCAGCGCGGTTTGGTCATAAATTGACCATCAAAACGGATAAGGAGACAGCTAAATCTTTAAATGCGCTGATGACGAAGATAGAAGGTAGCAAAGAGCAAAATATGCTGACCTCACTTGCGGTACGTTCGATGGCCAAAGCGATCTATACGACAAAGAAGACAAGTCACTATGGACTCGCATTTGATTATTACACCCATTTCACCTCTCCTATCCGTCGTTATCCCGATGTGATGGTACACCGTCTTTTACAATTCTATCTGGAGGGCGGTACCAAGATCAATGCGGAGCATTACGAGAAAATGGCCGAACATTCTTCACAAATGGAGAAAAAAGCGGCTGAAGCAGAACGTGCATCGATTAAGTACAAACAGGCAGAATACTTGCAGGATCAAATTGGTACCGAATATACGGGTATTGTCTCGGGTGTTACCGAATGGGGGATGTATGTGGAGATTGAGGAAAACAAATGTGAGGGTATGGTCAGGCTGCGGGATATCACCGATGACTTTTACGTACTTGACGAGAAGAACTATGCGATCATTGGCCAACGGAAGAAAAAGAAATTCCAGCTGGGTGATGAGGTTCAAATCCGCGTAAAGAAAGTGGATCTGGATAAAAGGCAGATTGATTTTACGTTGTTGAGTTAAATAAAAAAGCCGCATCAAAGTTGATGCGGCTTTTTTATTTAATATTGAAAACTAAGCACTGTAGGTGTAGTGTTTGGTAGAATTTCTTTCGTTTGATCGACAATTACTTTTCCACCTTGTTCAATTTTATAGACCAATGTGAATGGTTTTGAATAAGCAGCAGCAGAAATGGTAACAGTAGCAGCCAAATATGACGAGGAACTTTCGAATATAGCCGTTTTTCCACCTGCAAAATATTCTTTGTTTAAGTCATATATAGACTGACCAGAAGTGCCTGCTACACCATTTACTTTCCATAATGTTGGGTTTTGTCCATTTGAACCAATTACCTGTGCTGACATAGTGCTTCCGTCTTCCCCTGTATAACCTTGAGCTGTAACTGTAACCTTAAGAGCCCCTTTGTTCTCTGATGGTACAGTATTATCATCGTTCTTAGAACATCCGACAAAAGCGAAGGTTACCAAGGCCAATACCATTGCATACATTAATTTCATTTTGATTTTCATAACTTGAATACATTAATTTGTTTCTACTAAATATTTATACGTTTTTATCAAACACTTTGCCAAACAGAACGCAAAAACATGCAGGAGGTGCAATATACCTGAAAACCAGTAGAAGAATATTTATGAGAGAATACCATTATTTAAAGAGTACTACACAGAGAAAGAACAGCTTACAGTGCTTATAAAAAGAAACCTATATTACATAGCTTTTTGCCGTCTTGCTACCCTATAATCGTCCATATTCGTGTACAACAAACCATCAGCAATTAAATCTTCAATTTCGACAAGATATTATAAGCTGTGGCGGTTGGGAAGATGATTACAGCCTAATCTATGCAAATTAGTTGGATGGTGGAGGCGTAGCGATTGACGAAAGATGCTGGACTGTACATTTAGCATACTACAGCTATGATGATAGGGCCATAACGAAAAAGTGCAATTCACTTTCAAAAAATAATCTAAATTTTATACACTAACTATTTCATATTCAAAAGGGAATCAGTATCTTTGCGAACTTAAAATATTTAAGGTAAAAAAATTTATAAACAAAAACAGGTAAATGCCTACTATTCAACAATTAGTTAGAAAAGGTAGAGTAGCTCTGGTTGATAAGAGTAAGTCACCAGCGTTGGACTCATGTCCACAGCGAAGAGGTGTATGTACACGTGTATATACTACTACCCCTAAAAAACCAAACTCAGCAATGCGTAAAGTAGCTCGTGTACGTTTAACAAACGGTAAAGAGGTCAACGCTTACATCCCTGGAGAAGGTCACAACTTACAAGAGCACTCGATCGTATTGATCCGTGGTGGTCGTGTTAAGGATTTACCAGGTGTACGTTACCACATCATCCGCGGTGCATTAGATACTTCAGGTGTAGCAGGTCGTAACCAACGTCGTTCTAAATATGGAACTAAGCGTCCTAAACCAGGACAAGCAGCTGCAGCTCCAGCAAAAGGTAAAAAGAAATAATTAAACGGAGGAAAGAAAAATGAGAAAATCAAAACCGAAAAAGAGAATCATTTTACCTGATCCAAAGTTTAATGACGTTCAGGTAACACGTTTCGTAAACAATATGATGGTAGATGGTAAAAAATCTATCGCTTATTCTATTTTTTACGACGCAGTAGAATTAGTAGAACAAAAAACACAAGAAAGCGGTTTAGAAGCTTGGAAAAAAGCTTTAAACAACGTTATGCCTGCTGTTGAAGTTAAATCACGCCGTGTTGGTGGTGCTAACTTCCAAGTTCCTATGGAAGTTCGTCCAGATCGTAAAATCGCTTTGGGTATGAAATGGTTAATTTCATACGCTCGTAAACGTGGTGAAAAAACAATGTTCGAAAAATTAGCAGGAGAAATCATTTCAGCTTCTAAAGGTGAAGGTGCTGCTGTTAAGAAGAAAGAAGATACGCACAAAATGGCGGAAGCTAACAAAGCGTTCTCACACTTCAGATTCTAATTTTGAAGACATTCAAAAAAATATGATTACACCGACCTCCGATAAAAACAATCTTTTATCAAGGTCGGTGTACTTATTTAACATTACATTTAAACACATAAGACCATTAAGGTCCGCTGCTTAAAAATATTATGGCAAGAGATTTAAAATTCACTAGAAATATCGGTATCGCTGCCCACATCGATGCTGGTAAAACTACAACAACTGAGCGTATCCTTTACTACTCAGGTGTAAACCACAAAATTGGTGAAGTTCACGAAGGTGCTTCTACAATGGACTGGATGGAGCAAGAAGCTGAACGTGGTATCACAATTACTTCTGCTGCTACAACCGTTTTCTGGAACTACCGTAACAACAAATACCAAGTAAACGTAATCGATACTCCTGGACACGTGGATTTCACGGTTGAGGTAAACCGTTCGTTACGTGTACTAGACGGATTAGTTTTCTTATTCTCTGCGGTTGATGGTGTTGAGCCTCAATCTGAGACTAACTGGAGACTAGCTGATGGATATAAAGTACCTCGTATTGGTTTCGTTAATAAAATGGACCGTTCAGGTGCTGACTTCTTAAAAGTTGTTGGCCAAGTAAAATCAATGCTAGGTTCCGATGCAGTAGCTTTACAATTGCCTATCGGTGCTGAAGATACATTCAAAGGTGTAGTTGACTTGATCAACAACCGTGGTATCGTATGGAATGAGCATGATAAAGGAATGACTTTTACAGAAGTTCCAATTCCAGAAGATATGTTGGATGAAGTTGCTGAATACCGTGAGAAATTATTGGAAGCTGTAGCTGGTTATGATGAGACTTTGATGGAGAAATTCTTCGAAGATCCAAATTCATTGACTGAGCGTGAAATCTTAGATGCTTTACGTAAAGCGGTATTAGATAATGCAATTGTTCCTATGGTATGTGGTTCATCTTTCAAAAACAAAGGTGTTCAAACCATGTTGGATCTAGTAATGGAATTATTGCCTTCACCTCTTGATATCGATGCTGTAAAAGGTACTAACCCTGATACAGGTGAAGAAATTTTACGTAAACCATCTGTAAACGAGCCTTTCGCAGCTTTAGGTTTTAAAATTGCGACTGACCCATTTGTAGGTCGTCTATGTTTTATCCGTGCTTACTCGGGTAAGTTAGATGCTGGTTCTTATGTATTGAACACTCGTTCAGGAAACAAAGAGCGTATCTCTCGTATCTTCCAAATGCACGCGAACAAACAAAACCCTATCCCTTTCATCGAGGCTGGTGATATCGGTGCTGTTGTAGGTTTCAAAGACATCAAAACTGGTGATACACTTTGTGACGAAAAAGCGCCAATCATTCTTGAGTCTATGACTTTCCCTGAGCCAGTAATTGGTTTGGCAATTGAGCCTAAAACTCAAGCTGACGTTGATAGATTAGGTATTGGTCTTGGTAAATTGGCTGAAGAGGATCCTACATTCGTTGTAAAAACTGACGAAGAAACTGGTCAAACAGTTATCTCTGGTATGGGTGAGCTTCACTTAGAGATCTTGATCGACCGTTTGAAACGTGAATTTAAAGTAGAGGTTAACCAAGGTGCTCCTCAAGTATCATACAAAGAGTCTATCAACGGTACTACTGAGCACCGTGAGGTATTCAAAAAACAATCAGGTGGTCGTGGTAAATTCGCGGATATCAAAGTTGTTATTTCTCCAGCGGATGAAGATTTCGATTTATCAAAATCACCACTTCAATTCGTTAATGAAATTGTTGGTGGTAAAATTCCTAAAGAGTTTATCCCTTCAGTTCAAAAAGGATTTGAAACTTCAATGAAAAATGGTGTATTAGCAGGATTCCCATTATCAGGAATGAAAGTTCGTTTGATTGATGGTTCATTCCACGCTGTCGATTCAGATTCATTGTCTTTCGAATTAGCTGCTCGTCAAGCATACCGTGAAGGATTGCCTAAATGTTCTCCAGTGTTAATGGAACCAATTATGAAAATAGAGGTTTTAACACCAGAAGAAAACATGGGTGATGTAATGGGTGACTTAAACCGTCGTCGTGGTCAAATGCAAGGTTTGGATTCACGTAACGGTGTACAGGTAATCAAAGCATTGGTTCCACTTTCTGAAATGTTCGGTTACGTAACGCAATTACGTACAATCACTTCAGGTCGTGCAACATCGACAATGGAATTTGATCACTTTGAAGAAGCTCCTCGTAACGTTGCTGAAGAGGTGATTGCAAAATCAAAAGGTAAAATCAAAGGTTCTGTAGAATAATATAGAACTCAAAAATAAACCGACCGCTGGTTGTTAATAGCTCTAATCAGCGGTCATTTTTAAATAATATCATATACTATGAGCCAAAGAATCAGAATTAAATTGAAATCTTACGATTACAATTTGGTTGACAAATCAGCTGAAAAAATCGTAAAAACAGTAAAACCTACAGGTGCAGTTGTTAGTGGTCCTATTCCATTGCCTACTGAGAAAAAAATCTATACGGTATTACGTTCACCACACGTTAACAAAAAAGCACGTGAGCAATTCCAATTGTGTGCTTACAAAAGATTGTTGGATATCTATTCATCAAACGCTAAAACTGTTGACGCATTGATGAAACTTGAATTGCCTTCAGGTGTTGAAGTAGAAATCAAAGTGTGATAGATTTCAGTCACTGAAAAAAAGGGGCCTTTCGAAAGAAAAGCCCCTTTTTTATTTGAGAGTATGAACTGTTAATAAGAAATTTTCAAATTAGAACTGGAAGCCAACGCCAACTGAAAATACGCGATTTTTTGAAGTAACCCCATCCAAGTCCTTATACATATTCGTTAATCCTAATCCATAACCTGCGTTAATCAGAAATCCATTTGTTAATTTGTAACCTCCCAAGAAATTTAAACCTGCGTCAAAGGTCTTTATGCCAGCGTCGCCAAAACTTCCACTTTCACTATAATTTCCTTGGCTAGATTTTGCATGAATACCGAACCCTGCATAAGGACCTGCACCAAAAAAAACCTTTCCGGCTTCACCTGTTGGAATGTAATAAACTATATTTACAGGAACTTCAATATACATCAAATTGTCTTTCATATCTTTGTCATTATCAAATTCACCGGCAGAAATCTTTCCACCTTTACCTTGAAGTGAAAGCCCAGGCTGTACACTAAAGCTCGGCGCAACAGGTATATCTGCGTATCCTGTAATGTAAAATGATGTATTAGCATCTGAAGTATAGGTCGCGTTTCCCCCGCTTATCTTGTATTTAGCAAAGTTAACACCCGCCTTAATACCATAAGATGTTTGTGCTTTGGCTCCAGCAATAAAACATAATGCTGCAGCGACTGATAGTAATTTTCTTTTCATTAAAAACAAATTAAATATGAAACGAAAATAACATATTGCCCACTGAAATACAACAATAAAATAATAATTTATTTGTAAATGATTTCTTTCTGCAATAATACACCCATTATGTTTATTACATATTTAGCAGAGCATTACGTGGTTTTGCTAACTGATTGGTGTTAGCTAAATCACGAATACTTTTGACTGCGCAAACATATTGCTAGAGGAATAAATACAATACATAAGGATGAAAGACATTTTTCGACAAGCTAAAATTATAGCTGATAACCAAGTCCAATTGAAAGCACGCGGTTATAGGTACTAATCCTATCATCCAGCCTGATATCTAAAAGACCTAAACCATATCCGCCATGAATCGAAAAGCCATTTGTTAATTCAAATCCCGCTAAAAAATTTAATCCAGCATCATATTTTTTCATCTCATTGCTATTTTTTCTAGTCCCAAACTGAATTTCTTCTACAGTCCTAGAAAATTTCTCTTTCCCAGAGATTGCAATACTTGTATATGGTCCCCCAGCTAGAAAAAATTGACCAAAATTATTTTGAGGAAAATAATACATTACGTTTAAAGGGACTTCAATATATTGTACCTTACGCCAGCCATCCATCAAAATTTCAGCATTTTGCGAACCTGTACTCATTTTGGATCCTGTCTGTTGAAGAGCCACACCAGGTTGCAAAGCAAAATTATTACGCAATGGAAGCTCTACATATGCTTCTATATGCAATCTTGTGATGGCAGGATAGGCCGAGCTTCCATAGCTTGAAAATCTCACTTCCTTAGCAAAATTAGCTGCCGTACGAAGGCCGAAAGACATTTGAGCATGAAGTCCAGTTGTCATTCCCACAATGGCTAATGTGGTTAATAATATTCTTTTCATATAATTACTTTTATTCGCGATGTGTAAGATAGCGGGCAAAAGTAATAAAAAACTATTCGGCTTCTTTATCAATTTCAGTCGAAGGGGGAAGTTCATGGTGCAAAGTCGCGTACATATCACTGTAAACGTCATCTTTACTATCTTCTTCACCTAAAAGGAATCCCCAGGGTTTTAACTCCTTAATGCGGTCCATTATAATTTTGACAATCGCCAAAATAGGAATTGCCAAAAACATCCCCGAAATACCCCATACCATTTCGCCAATAATAATCGAGAGCATCGCAAATAAGGAGTTCACTTTCACTTTAGAACCTACAATCTTTGGAACAATAAAGTTACTATCGATTAAATGCACAACGATCAAGGCAAGCATAACCAAGACGACATGCGTGAATGAAGAGGTTGCAAAAGTTAGAATGGCAATAATAAGCATGGAAGAAAAAATACCGACATAAGGTAATACATTGAAAACTCCAGTTATCAATGCCAATAACAGACTATATTTTACCCCAATCAAGGAAAGTACGATAAAGACCAAAAGGGAAACCAAGCTCATTTGGATCAGTAGGCCAATAAGATATTTTTTGACGACATACTGAACCTGTTGAACAACGTCCAAAACAATAGGTCGGTCTTCCACACGGTTGACAAACAAAAGAAACTTAACAATATGTCCCCTATATATCAGTAAAAAAAACGTGTAAAGAAAAGTAAAAACAAACAAAATAAACATTGACGAGAGAGAAACCAATGCTGTTCCCAGGAATAAAGTACCCGAATCTACCGACTTTGATGCTGTTTTATTAATAAAATCAATCTGATCTTTATGCTGGATTCCAAACTGCTGGCTCACCCAGGTCTGTAAATTGCCCACACCATCCATGATCTGTTGCTTAAAAGCCGGGAAATCTTCTTTAAGGAGTGTTAGCTGAGAAGCTAATAGAAAAAGTCCGTAACCTAACACACCGAAAAATAAAATAACGCTCAATATGCCAGCCAATGTCCTTGGAAAATGTAGCTTCCGCTCCAAAAAATTACTTAACGGAATCAGCAGCAGCGAAAACAACAAGCCCAAAATCATGGGAATAAGTATGGTATCTCCGATCTTTGCCAAATATCCCAATAAAAGTATACTGATCAATACACAGGCAAGTTTGACATAAAAGGGTAAAGGAAGAAATCTTTTCATGCAGCAATCTTTTGAATAAAAATAACAATTTCGGTTGACTTATGTTTAATCCAATAAAAAAGTCCCCACAAAATGCAGGGACTCTTTCCTCATAATAAGTTTAAGTACTTATATTTCTTATAGTCCGAAACCGATACCCACAGACCAAATACGATTTTTAGCCATATCACCTGACGCTGGAGCTAAGTTGGTTAAACCCAAACCATAACCAGCATTGATTTGAAAACCATTAGTCAATTGGTAACCAGCTAAGAAATTGATACCAAAATCGGTACGTTTAAGATCATCATTTTCATTGCTACCAAAATTTAGATCACGTTCGATTTTCACATTTCCCTCGCCTAACTCTCCTTTACGCTTGCCACTCAATCCGAATCCAACATAAGGCCCTGCACCAATAAAAAAGTTACCAGAATCTCCTGTAGGTAATTTAGCCACTAGATTTACTGGAATATCAAGTGACATTACACTCTCTTTAATTTCTGAAGCTGAACCTGGAGTCCACTTTCCACCTTTATTTTGCAAAGACAGTCCCGGCTGGATAGAAAAATAGGGCGAAACGGGAGCGTCCAAATAACCCGTTACAAAAAATCCTGTATTTGATTGTGTGCTTTCATTACTTAAAGAATATTTAGGAATATTTACACCCGCACGGAGACCATATCCCAATCCACCTTGTGCAAAAGCTCCTAACGAACCAAATAAAATTGCTGCAGATAATAATAGTTTTTTCATGTTTCCTAATTTAATTTACTTTCTTCTTTTATCACTTAATCTCATAATTTCCTGTACGAGATTTATTACATTCCCATTTGCAATATCTATTCCAAAATCCATAAGCTATTAATTTACATAGTAAAACATCACAAAAAAGTATCTTTTCACGATTTAGCATTGTCCTTTAAAAGATACAGTGATTGGCATATTATTTCAATCTGATGGCGAGCTGCAATGGGTTCGGTGTTTGATTTTACCGAGGAAAGTGCTTTATAAAAACGTCTTGGTTATACCACGCTTAAACCCTCCAGTATGTCGCTACTACCCCAACTCTAAGAATCCGTCGACGAAAATACAAGCTTGGTTTTCAGATGGATGCTTAAAAACATGAAAGTTTTATCATAAAGATTTTTTAATTCCAATTATAAGTTTTATTTTTGCAGACCTTCAAAAGGAAAAAAATAGGGTCGGATGGCCGAGTGGCTAGGCTGAGGTCTGCAAAACCTCCTACAGCGGTTCGAATCCGCTTCCGACCTCGTTTTATTTTAAACAATAAAAATATTATCAAAATGGGAGTTACACGTTTAAAAAGAAAAGATAGAAGAAATAAAACTGTTTCACGTGTTGAAGTTCAGTTTTTGAAATTAGGAACTAACGTAGAGTTAGGTTCTAGATCAAAAATGAAAGCTAGCAACCAAATCGTTAAAAACGATGCTATCTTAAATCAATTAGCTTCAGAAGCTAAATAGTAAGAAGAATTTAATAGCCTTTAAAGTAGTACTTTAAAGGCTTTTTAATAGGTCCACCATTTGGTGGACTTTTTCTTTTGAGCTCATCCACTGTGCCTCATCCATTCCATTGACCTGAATCTGGTTAAACCTCATCTTCGAAACATGCAGCTCTTTAGCTGAACTATGTATTGCAACTGCACCAGTTTGCGCTAAAATATGAACTATATTAGCTGCACCGACACCTGCACCAGGCATTATCACAATACGGCCATTTGCCTGTTGAACTAACTGTTTGAGTAATGGAGCTCCAGCTAAAGCAGAATTTTGCAGACCAGATGTCAAAATACGGTCTATCCCCAGTTCAATGACATCTTCCAATGCCTGAAAAGGATCTTCCACGCGATCAAAAGCACGATGAAAGGTAACATGCATGGGACGCGCAGCTTCCACCAATCGCAAAGTATTCACTTTATCCACCGTACCATCTGCATTCAGCATACCTATTACAACACCATCTATCCCCAATTCCTTGCACAACTGAATATCTGCGATCATTTCTAAGATCTCGGTCTCTGTATAAAGGAAATCACCTCCACGCGGCCTGATAAGCACATGAATACCAATATTCACCAATCTCCGCACTAACTGCAACTGACCAAACGAAGGTGTAGTCCCACCATTTTCTAAATTTTGACAAAACTCTACCCGGGTCGCTCCTCCTTGTTCGGCTTCAATTGCTGATGCTACGGAATTTGAACATATCTCTAATTGGTAATTTCCAATTGCCTTTTCCTTCATTATATTATATTTTAAGCTATTTTTCGTATACGCGAATAACGTAAAAAAAAAGCAAATAACCTACTCCCCTAACTATGGTCAAACTAGTAGCTTTAGAAAAGACTACTGTTAAAAAGACACTTTACCTGCATGGTAAATTTTGCTTCCATACAAAGATTTACAACTTTAGCTTATAATGATGTACCTCTACTTTTTTCCACTTCCAATTTGGTCCTTTTGAGGTACTCATGCCACCTGACAGCTCCCTTGAAGAAGGTGGATCTAAGAAACGCTCTCGTTTTATATAAGTTGGTAATTGGAAGTCAGGCGATGTATTTAGCGTTTCAAAACATTCCCGCGCGAGTTTCATAATGTCATTCCGATTTTCTGCATTGCTTTCAATTCGACTTCCTATATAAGATTCCGAACCATACAATTGCTCATAAATAGCTGAATCTTCAAAAGGTTTGAAATTCAAACGCATCATTATTTGCACCAATAGAGCATACAGATCGTTGTCAGTTGGCGTCAGGTATTCTCACCAATGAAATCGAGTGTAGGCCACATCTGGTCTACATATCGTACAACAGAATCTCTACTTCCATGCAAAGCAACCAACTGTCTATTGCTCCAATATTCCAGCGGTATGTCCCTTCGATAATAGACTCCAAATATGTATTGACCTTTCAACCGCCCCAAAGAACCACAATTTTGCATCTCAAACTCAGGTGCAAGCATACAGTAACTAAACATATCACGCGTATTTAGCGTTTTAAATGTTTGTACCGAAAGAGGATTCCATAAAGCAGGATAACGTTCCCTATCCAAACTATCCTCTCCCGACACCAATCTATACACGTAAAAGTCTTTCAGTAATATCCGCAAGATTGCTTCACGACCACCAAGGGGATAATTTCTAGACTTAATCTTCCCCATTCTTCCGAGATACCTGGGCAACTGATCGTTTATAAATTTTGTAGAATCTTTCAGCTTATATTGGCCATGACACATGGGCAAGCTACATACCAACAGTAGTGCTAAAAAAAGGATATAGGTCCTCCTCTTCTTAAAGAAATCAACAAAACTAGATGCTAACATAGTTAATACATTTACACTGTATTGGGTGCAATACAGCATATTAAATATACTTAAAATTAAATAGTATTAAATAAATTAGGTTTCAAAAAAAAACTACGATTTGAAAACGGGACCAAAAACCGAAAAAACTCAGTTCCGTTTTAAGCTCAGCCTCTTCTTTTATACACAAAAGTCATAACCGAATTTTAGCCATGTAAAACATTCGGCTGACCTATTTGTATATACCTTACATGCTTTTATTTAAATAACTAAAAACCAAGCGCATACATTTTTAAGTAAAATATCATGGCAATTATATCAAAAAACATGGAGACCCAAGAAAAGATCATCAGTACTTTTGAAGAGCTCCAAAAAGCTATATATGACCTAAAACATCAAATTGTTGAATTTGAATTGCTTTTTAATCAGGCTTGCAACAGACATATTGACTCCAATTTCCAAAAGGAATGGTTGCTGGACCGAATATCTTCACGTCATGATATGATTACACTTCGACATGATGCCATGCTGCTTATTCGGGATACTGTCTCTGCGTTCCGGGACTTCGACGGTTATTTTCTAGATCTCAAACAGCTACTCCAATCGATCGAGTTACTCATGCTCAACCATGCCGATGAGGAAGAGTATGAAATTGCAGCTATTATCAAAAAATGGCATGAAAAATTTGCTCAAGCAATTGATTTCGTTGGTGACTTAACCTATTAAGTCGCCGTTTTATTATACTTTTGCAGCATTGTAAAATATTGAGAAATGCGCAAACCACCAGCTATCGTAGACTTACATACCGATACTTTCCTTGAAGATTGGGAAGATTATTCGCCAGAGGAGCTCTTACAAGAATCCATTGATTTTATGCGATCTAATCTAGACGCAGCTATTTATTGGGAAATGAACGAAATAAAGTTTATTCATGGCAAGGGAAAAGGAATGTTAAAAAAAATGGTTTTTGAAGAGCTGCAAGAGTACAAAGCTCACGGCTCCATTGAACGCTATTACACCTCCTACCAGAATGAAGATATTGTAGTCGTTGTCATAGGGATTTAAAAAGGCTACCTTTTCAGATAGCCTTTGTATCATGTTATGCTATTTAATAGCTGGAGTAATAATCACTTTTCGGAATTCCACGGGACCATGATCCCCTTGGAAATAAATTGGTCCCGGCTCTGCCTCTTTACTATCCAAAGCACCGCCCGTTATACCAGGGATTTCTTGGTTACTGATAACAGTCTTTCCGTTTGCCACAACCGTCACTAGACGTCCTACCAATGTAATATCATAGGTTTGCCATTCTCCGGCTCCTTTATTGACCATTTCATTTGCAGCTAAGAAGCCATATACCCCTGCGAAAAGCACAGCATTAGGATGTGCATCCTTGGGACTATCTTCTATCTGAACCTCATAACGGCCCCTTAAGTAGACACCACTATTACTTCCTGCTGGAATTTTAAATTCAACATGTAATTTAAAATCTTCAAATTTTTGCTCAGAGACCAAATTAGAACCAGATTGCGGGCTAGTCAAAATTCCGTTTTTCACCACCCACTGATTCGTTTTACCGGTAGCTTTCCATCCTGACAAATCCTTGCCGTTGAACAGCTGAATGGGCTTACCCCATTTTACTGCAGCTGTTCGCTTCAGCTCCGGAGCACGAACACCTTTAAAGCGATATGTTTTCCCATCAGGCTCTGTTATTGTCCCTTGCAATACACCGTTTACAACCTCTCCTTCAACACTTAGATTCATCTTTCCGCCTTCCCATTGAGGTGGGATAGCAAATCTAAACTTTCCTTTCTCATAAAATACCTGTGAAACTGGCCGAGCACTTCCGGAAGTACTCACATAATGACCGACTAAAGTTCTATAGCCCGACAATTTTACCTCCAACCAGGATGGTGCAGGGGTACCATTAATATCAACTTCGATGTCCCATCGACCAATCAGCTCTTTGCCTTCTACGTCTTGTTGATAATGGATGGATTCTCCGATTGAATGTTTAGCAAAGGTTACTTGCGGTAATGCACAAGAGGCCAAAATTCCTAAAAGAAATGCCGCTTTTCTGTTCATATTATTTATGTTTATATTCTAATTGACAATAAATTTCAAGCAATTTAACTGTTTAACAGCGGGTTTACAAGGATATAATGTTAAAAAATGCGAAGAATGCACCCGGCCGCAGGTTCACCCCTCCTGTCCGGAAACAAAAAAAGCCCTAACTTTCGTTAGAGCTTTTTTAGTCGGGGTGGCAGGATTCGAACCTACGACCTCCACATCCCAAATGTGGCGCGATACCGGGCTACGCTACACCCCGAAAAGGTATCACCTTTGTTTTGTGTGGCACAAAAGTAAACTAAAAATATGTTTTTTTCAAAAATATTCTTTACATAACACCTAACAAGCTGACTTATTGTAAAATAATTTACAAAACATTTAAAACACATGTCGATTTCGATCCAAAATAATTATAAAAACCAGCATGACTGCCCTGAATAGCGAAGTTAACGCTTAGCTAGCTGAAATAGTGGGATTGGCTGGCCCTGACTGAGTCTCCTCCGGATCAAGCCAAATAATATCCTAAAGGCCGTAGGTTCGCCTTCCTACCCTGAAACGAAAAAAGCCCTAACTTTCGTTAGAGCTTTTTTAGTCGGGGTGGCAGGATTCGAACCTACGACCTCCACATCCCAAATGTGGCGCGATACCGGGCTACGCTACACCCCGAAAAAGGTATCACCTTTGTGTTGTGTGGCACAAATATACGCTTCTTACAAATTATTTGCAAATGAAAAACGCAAAATAAAACTAACAAGTTGTTACATTGCGACATACTCTTTGCCCGGACCGCTCCTTTATACAATCAAACCCAATGCTATTCCCAATAGCTGTTACTTCGATAAAACGCCTACCTGTCAATCATAATCTTTTTGACCTCTCAACTGTAGCATGTTCGGATATGAACATGAAGTGTTCGAATCCAAACACTTAGATCACAAAAAAAGAAATCAATCTACTGATTAAAAACACTTTAGCCCTTTGGCAGTTTTTTTGAAATTGACTCATTGAACATTTTTTCAAAAATAGAAATCAGGCTATCCTTCAACGGGATTGATTACCATAAAGTCAAAATGAACACTTATAACGAAAAGTATGATAAAGAACTATTTCCAAATCGCCTGGAGAAATCTTATTAAGAACAAGGTTTTTTCCTTTATCAATATCCTTGGCTTAACAATAGGCATCACCGTCTGCGCAATGATATTCCTGTTTATCGCCAATCAGTTTAGCTTTGATAAGTTTCACAGCCAAGGTGACCGGATCTATCGAGTCATGCGTGGCTTTGATAACACCAAAGACCGCGCTCCTTATTTATCTGCACCCTATGCCACTGCCTTATTAACCGATTATCCCGATGATATCAAAAAAGCTGTACGGGTAATGCCTGCCAATGGGTTATTCTCTTTTGGCAATATCGCATTCAATGAAAAGAAACTCTTTATTGCAGATGACGATTTCTTTGAACTATTTAGTTTTCCGCTCATCAAGGGAAATCCAATGACTGTTTTAAAAAATCCAACAAGTGTTGTATTAACGGAAAGAACTGCGAAAAAATATTTTGGAAATGAGAATCCCATCGGTAAAATACTACAGCTTGATAAAACGAAACAATTAACCGTTGCCGGGATTGCAAAAGATCTTCCGGTCAATTCGCATCTGGAATTTGATCTTATCATTCCATTATCCAATTATATCAATACCGAACCGTTCAAAGCTTGGCAAAACAACAATTTATTCACTTACATCTTACTTGACGAACATAAAGATGTTAGGCAATTGCAAAAGCAATTGCCCGATTTCATGAATAGGCATATGAAAGCAGTTTCTACCAATATGGGTATCCATTTTGATCTTGCCCTTACACCGCTAAAAGATGTCTATCTTGAATCCCACAGCGCATTTGACAGCGCAAAACATGGTGACAAAAAAGTTATTTACATTTTTCTCTCCATCGCCATCCTTATATTGATTATTGCCTGCATCAATTTCATGAATCTCTCGACAATACGTGCAGTTGACCGATCAAAAGAAGTTGGTTTAAGAAAGGTACTTGGAGCACAACGTCTTCAATTAATGGGGCAGTTTATCGGAGAATCCATTTTATTAACCACCATATCCTGCATACTCGCCATATGTCTATTGCAACTACTCATGCCTGTATATAATCAACTATTGGGATACACCCTAACGGTCCCATGGAATTCATGGCCAATCTATATTTTTTTGATTGCAATTATTGTCATAGTAGGGCTATTAGCCGGAAGTTACCCTGCCTTATACCTTTCAACCTTCTCCCCTATACAGGCATTAAAAGGTAAATTGCGCTTGGGCAAGGGTGGCACACTGTTCCGACATACGCTGGTTGTGTTCCAATTCAGCATATCCATTTTACTTATCATCGGTACATTGATTATCTCCAAGCAGATGAAATATGTGAAAGAACTAGGGCTCGGCTACGACAACCAACAGACTGTGGTTATTCCAATAGACAATGAAGAACTGTACAACAACCTTCGTACATTCAAAAACGAATTATCTGTGAGTAGTGATATTGCATCGGTCTCCTTTATGTCCGGTGAACCAGGAGGCTTCTTCGATAGCCATACGTTTGAGGTGGAGAGTAAAAATGGGGAGAAGTGGAGATCAAGGACGGAATTCACCGATTTCGACTATGTAAGCACGCTGAACCTCAAAATAATTGCAGGCCGAAACTTTTCAGCGCAATACCCCACCGACTCCACTAGCGCTGTATTAGTTAACCGTACTGCAACATCGATGCTCGGATTTACCCCCGAACAGGCCATTGGAAAATGGATAAAAAATACGATCCGTGATCAATCCCCCAGAAAAATCATTGGTGTAATAGATGATTTTAACTTCCTATCTCTAAAAGAAAACATGGATGCATTAGTTATTGCCCCTTCTGATGATCTAAGGGTAGCCCTCATTCGCTTAAACACAAAAGATTTCCCTGCAGCGCTAAAAACTATTAAAACTGCATTTGGGAAAGTAGCTCCTTTATACCCTTTTGAATATAGCTTTTTGGACCAGAAATTCGACACCCTATACAAAACCGATCTGAGGCAACAACGTATACTCAGTCTTTTTTCCGGATTAGCTATATTTATCGCTTGCCTGGGCCTATATGGTTTAGCCTCATTTACAGCCGCCAAACGAAACAAAGAGATCGGAATCCGAAAAGTGCTGGGCGCTTCGGTATCGGGCGTTACGACTTTATTGTCCAGAGATTTTATAAAACCCGTATTAGTTGCCTTGATAATTGCCTCGCCGATTGCCTGGCTAGTCATGAACAAATGGTTGGAAGACTTTGCCTACCGCATCCAAATCCAATGGTGGATGTTTGTGCTCGCAGGACTGGTAACAATAGGTATCGCACTGATTACGGTAAGCTGGCAGGCCATTCGAGCAGCCGTAGCTAATCCTGTAAACAGCTTGCGGGACGAATAAAAGGAAGGAAACAAAAAAAGCTCTAACGTTCGTTAGAGCTTTTAAGTCGGGGTGGCAGGATTCGAACCTACGACCTCCACATCCCAAATGTGGCGCGATACCGGGCTACGCTACACCCCGAAAAGGTATCACCTTTGTTTTGTGTGGCACAAATATCGAATCATTTTTTGACTTTGTCAACACCCTACAGAAAATTAATCACTAAATAGCTGATTGATTGCACAATATTTTTACAAAAAGCACATATTCTATTGAATTTAGTAATTAAAAACCCACTCCATATAGCCTACAAAGGAATATTCAAAATATCTTTAGATTATCCATTTCATTTTCATATCTTTGCATCCGATTTGAATATCAGTCAATAGTTTTTTAAAAAAGTATTTTTATATTCAGAAAATAAGTCGTAATATTGCATTCCGATTTTTACAGGATATAAATCGTTAATAATTACTCGAAATCATGGATTTAGTAAAATTTGTAGAAGAACAAGCGGTAGTAAAGAATGAAATTCCCGCTTTCAAAGCTGGAGATACCGTCAGCGTTCATTATAAAATTCGCGAAGGAAATAAAGAGCGTGTACAGGTGTACCAAGGTGTAGTAATTCAATTAAACAGCGAAGGTGCTAACGCTACTTTTACCGTTCGTAAAATCTCAAACGGTGTAGGTGTTGAACGTATTTTCCCTGTAAACTCACCAAACATTGAAAAAATTGAAGTAAACAGCTACGGTAAAGTTCGTCGCGCGAAATTATTCTATTTACGCGGCCTTACTGGTAAAGCTGCTCGTATTAAATCGAAAAGAATCTAATTACGACTATTACAACATAAAAAAAGGCTTTGAATATATTCAAAGCCTTTTTTTATTGACTATATTGCCCTGGCTTCTCAAAGGCAGGCAGCACAACCAACTTCCTTCTGTAATAAATTTAGGACAATTAGATAATGTCCTTCAAAATTCCACCCCTCTTTTTGCCGCGCTAAAACATTTTACTTACTTTTAGCACCGTATCTGAAAGGTAGAATCGTAGATGATTACAATAGCGGAAAACAAACTGATATTGTTCCATCCCAACTTGGCTACCGCTAAAAATCAAACTGTATCTTGATGAGAACTATAGCTTTTATCCTTACTTTTATCATCTATCCAACCTTTATTTTTGCACAACGAAATCTGAATGAATTTCTTCAGCTACAGTCGCGCCCTCAAACGTATTATGTACTTCCAGTAACAGATGCGATCACGATTGACGGAAAGGACAGCGAAGCTTCCTGGTCAAAAGCGATATGGACAGATTCTTTTAAGGATATTGAGGGATCAAATAAACCTGCCCCTACTTTTAAGACACAAGTCAAGATGCTTTGGGACAAGGAAAATCTTTACATTTTTGCTAAGCTTCAAGAACCCCATATCAAAGGATATTTAAGACAAAAAGATACAATCATCTATCATGACAATGATTTTGAGATCTTTCTCAAGCCAAATCTATTATCGCCAGAATATATAGAGATTGAAATAAACGCATTAAATACCGTAATGGATCTTTTGATGACTAAACCTTATCGCTTTGGCGGCAGGGCTAATCTAAATTGGGACACAAAAGATATGGAAAGTGCAGTCTATCATGCTGGGGCCATCAACAATCCTCAAGACAAGGATGAATTTTGGACTGTGGAAATGAAAATACCTGTAAAAAGTCTAAAATACTTTGGCGAAGGAAATCAGATTAAAGCAAATGAAACCTGGAAGATAAACTTCTCACGTGTTCAGTGGCATTATGACAACACCGAAACAACCTACAGCAAGAGAAAAGACAACACGGGTAAGACGCTCGCTGAAGAGAACTGGGTATGGTCTCCAATCGGCCTCGTTAATATGCATTACCCTGAGCGATGGGGACATATAAAATTTGTTAACGACACAGACCATCAACCTATCGATGAGCAATTCCTCGCACTCGAAAAAGTTACCTGGAATATCTTTTACCTGCAACAGATCTATAGAAAGGATAAAAAACGCTATGCAACGTCAATTCAGGAGCTAAGCAAATTATATCCTGAAATTATAAATGAGCACAAAAATTATGAGATTGCATTTTCAAACAGTAATAATTTCTATCGCATTGAAATCAAGTCAAAAGCACAGCCCACATTAAAGACAACAATAGATAGCCAAGGTAATATCTATTTTTAATTTAATTAATCGAGCGATCTTCAATTCTGATTTTGAATAAAAATTGCTATCTTTGTATCCCGTACATAGAGCAACTATTATTGGTCATTTTGACCACATAAAATTGAAAATCCTTTAATTGTTATGACTAAATATATTTTTGTTACGGGCGGCGTTACTTCGTCGTTGGGGAAAGGTATTATTGCTGCCTCCCTTGCTAAACTTCTCCAAGCGCGTGGCTATAAAGTTACCATTCAAAAATTCGACCCTTACATTAACATCGATCCAGGAACATTAAATCCATATGAACATGGAGAATGTTATGTTACAGAAGATGGCGCTGAAACAGACCTTGACTTAGGTCATTACGAACGCTTTCTGAATGTCCCTACCTCACAAGCAAATAACGTCACGACAGGCCGCATCTATCAACACGTTATCCAACAAGAACGTGAAGGTGCATATTTAGGAAAAACCGTTCAGGTGATTCCCCATATCACCGATGAGATAAAACGCAGAATGCAACTGTTGGGTGAGTCCGGCAAATATGACATTATCATCACTGAATTGGGTGGAACTGTAGGCGATATTGAGTCCTTACCGTTTGTGGAGGCCGTAAGACAGCTTCGTTGGGAATTAGGAGCCAATAATTCGCTGGTTATCCATTTGACTTTAGTCCCTTATTTGGCTGCTGCTGGTGAGCTTAAAACAAAACCTACCCAGCATTCAGTAAAAACCTTATTGGAATATGGTGTACAACCTGATATTCTAGTATGTCGTACTGAACATAAATTATCGCAAGAAATCCGTAAAAAATTAGCGCAATTCTGTAATGTCAACATCAACGCCGTCGTAGAATCTATCGATGCGTCGACGATTTATGATGTGCCATTATTGATGTTGAAGGAGAATCTTGATAAAACAGCATTAACAAAGCTAAAACTTTCCAACAAAAATGAGCCTGATCTAGAAAACTGGAAAAACTTTTTAGGTAAGCTCAAAAACCCGACAAGTGAAGTTAATATTGCTTTGGTCGGAAAATATGTTGAGCTTCCAGATGCTTACAAGTCCATTATCGAAGGATTTATCCATGCGGGCGCAACAAACGAATGTAAAGTAAAAGTGAGCTATATTGCTGCTGAAAGTGTTACAAAAGAAAATGTTGCTGAAAAGCTGAAAGGCATGGATGGAGTTTTGGTTGCTCCGGGTTTCGGTGAACGCGGCTTGGATGGTAAGCTAAATGCTATTCAGTATGTTCGTGAAAATAATATTCCGTTCTTTGGTATCTGCTTAGGTATGCAATGTTCGGTTATCGAATTCGGAAGAAACGTATTGGGATTAAAAGATGCCAACAGTTTTGAAATGGATGCCAACACCAGCAATCCGGTCATCAATTTGATGGAAGAGCAAAAAAATATTACCAATATGGGCGGTACAATGCGTTTAGGTGCTTACGACTGTGAAATTAAAAAAGGAACTAAGGCCTTTGCCATCTATGGTAAAACAAAAATTTCTGAAAGACACCGTCACCGTTATGAGTTTAACAATGACTATTTAAAACAATATGAAGCAGCCGGAATGATTGCTTCAGGATTCAATCCGGAGACTGGATTAGTTGAAATTGTCGAATTGAAAAACCATCCATTTTTCGTTGCCGGACAATTTCATCCAGAATTAAAGTCAACTGTTGCAAATCCTCACCCACTTTTTGTTAGCTTTGTAGCCGCTGCTTTGGCCAACAAAAAATCAAAGTAGTAATAGAAGGATACAATTAATTAAGTTTAATTATTAAAAATGGATAGAAATACCCTAATTGGTTTGGTCCTGATGTTTGCTATCATCACTGGTTCATTTTACCTGATGAAGCCTTCAGAATCGGAAATCAAACAAGAACAAGCGAGACAAGAGGCTAAAGCGCGCACAGAAAAAGGACTGCCTGCCGAAAGTGACTCTACCGCTAAAGCCAAAGCAGCACAAACAGCAGTGATTGCTGATTCGGCGGAATTGAAAAAGCCTTTTGGTGCGACAAAATTTGGAACGGAGAAAGTCATTACGATTGAAAACGAGAAAATCATTGCCAAAATCAGTACAAAAGGTGGTAAGGTTAAATCCGTAGAACTAAAAGGCGAAAAGAATTTCAATGGAAAACCTTTGATGCTTTTTGATGGTGAGGACAATAAGTTTGGTTTTCAATTTAACGCAGCTGGTCAAAACGTATCAACAAATGATTTATACTTCAATACAGAATCTTCGGATATCCAAGTTTCTGGTGAAGGTAAACAATCTGTAAAATTCCGACTAAATTACAGTGCCGAACAGTATATTGAATATGTGTACTCGATTGCTGGTAAAGGCTATAATGTTGGACTGGATATTAACACAAAAGGGATACAGAATTTAATTCCGCAGAGTCAAAAAACGTTGACCCTGAACTGGAACACCGCGTTGAGACAAAAAGAGCAAAACATAGAATCTGAAAGACAGAAATCTACACTTTATTATAAAGAAGATAATAAAGTAGATCATCTTTCAGAATCAAAAGATGCGGATGAAGCATTGGAGAAAAAAGTACAATGGATTGCATTCAAGCAGCATTACTTTTCTAATATCCTCAGCACTAAAGATGGCTTTGTCAATGCAAAAGTGGATGTAAAACATGCTTCAGAAACCGACATTGTCAAATTCTATAATACAAACGCAGAATTGGCATTTGATAATCATAAGGACAATAATTATTCCTTAAACTTCTTCTTTGGACCAAATCAATACAATGTATTGAAAGCCGAGGGTAATGACTACCAATCGATCATCAATATGGGTTGGGGCCCTATGCGTTGGATCAACCAATGGATTACAGTACCTGTATTTAACTTCCTGGATGGTTTCCATATGAGCTACGGTATCGTTATCCTTTTATTGACATTGATGTTGAAGCTGATTCTTTCACCAATGACCTACAAGTCTTATGTCTCTATGGCAAAAATGCGTGTATTAAAACCGCAGCTGGATGAGATCAAAGCAAAAGTGGGTGAAGACAATCAAATGTTGATGCAGCAGGAACAAATGAAATTGTACAAACAGGTTGGTGTAAATCCACTTGGTGGATGTCTTCCGCTTGTCCTACAAATGCCATTTACAATTGCGTTCTTCTACTTCTTTCCAAATTTATTTGAATTGAGAGGACAAAGCTTCTTGTTTATGAAGGATATGTCAACCTATGATACGCTGTTTACATTTGCACCTATTTTTGGATCATTCAACCACATCTCTTTGATGTGTATCTTGATGACATTGACAACATTGTTAACGACTTGGTATAACAATGCTACATCTGGTGCTACAGGACAAATGAAATACATGGGCTATATCATGCCTTTGATTTTCTTCTTTGTTTTGAATAGCTTCCCAGCAGGTTTGAACTACTACTATTTCTTAAGTGCGTTATTTACGTTCTTGACTCAGTTGGTTATTCGCACCATGGTGAATGATGAGAAAATCTTAGCTAAATTGGAGGAAAATAAAAAGAATCCAAAAGCAGATAAAAAATCGAGCTTCCAAACGAAAATGGAAGAGATGATGCGTGCACAACAACAAGCACAACAAAACAAAAACAAATCGTAAGATTTATCATACTGATAAAGAAGGCTTCCAAATTGGAAGCCTTCTTTGTTTGTGAACTTTTGTAGCATTTCTTCAAACCAAACGTAAAAAAGGGTGTTAATAGGTTAAAATTTAGAATATGAACTTTAAAAACATCGCCATATTGGCCATCTTAATCGTTAGTCTTGGAAGTTGCTCTGTGATCAAGAAGAACGCGAATGAGCAGAACACAGACAGTAGCATGTCGTCAGTAATTGGAAAAAAATGGCAATTGATTGAAATCAATGGACAGCCTGTAGCGGATCAGATCAACGGCAAAATGCCTTACCTCCAGCTGGACGAAAAAAGTTACAGTGCAAGTGGCGGATGTAATGGCATCGGTGGAGAATTGACATTATCAAAAAATGGAAAGGTTAAATTTGCTCAGGGCATGTCTACGATGATGGCCTGTCCGGATATGTCTATTGAACAAGCTTTATCCAAAAACCTGATTGCTGCAGATAATTATACGGTTAAGGATGGCATTCTTAGCCTGAACAAAGCTAAGATGGCTCCCCTGGCAAAATTTAAGTTAATTCAGAACAATAAACAAGAACTTAGTGGAACTTGGGAACTTGATTATATATCCGGCCCACGGATCGCTTTCGATGGTCTATATCCCAATCGTAAACCAACAATGACATTTGACGCAGCCAGTGGTAAAGTAAACGGAAATAGTAGCTGCAATAACTACAATACGACTTTTAAAACCAATGGAAATACCATTAATTTTGGCCCGATTATGTCAACGAAAATGGCCTGCGAAGGTAATGGTGAAGCAACCTTCTTTTCGACATTGGAAAAGGTAAACACCTATAGTGTAAGCGAGAATACGTTGACATTTATCATGGGAGATATTGCTATTATGCGATTTAAACGGAAATAGAAAATTGCTTTTTTGCTCCAACTGAAGTAAAAAGGGCATTGTTTAAAAAACAACGCCCTTTTTATGTATTAAGCGATATTTGGCAACAGGAAGTCAAAAACCAGCCGGATCTCGCCTAAACAAAGGCACTAAATCCAGTTATACTTCTACCAACTATGAGTGAATTGATTTCTTTTGTCCCCTCATAGGAATAAATTGCTTCGGCATCGGCCAAAAACCGTGCGACATTATACTCCAACAGAATACCGTTTCCACCCATGACCTCTCGAGCCTTGGAAACAATATCTCTCGTACGTAAAGAACAGAAGACTTTGGCCAGCGAGGCATGTTCATCTTTTAGTTCACCCTTATCCTGTAGTTCAGATAATCTGAAGACAAGCGTTTGCATAGCTGTTAAATTGGACAACATTTCAACCAGGTGATTTTGTATAAGTTGAAAAGAAGCGATTGGCTTACCAAATTGCTTCCTTTTACGCGTATAATCCAAGGCATTTTCATAAGCACCCCGCGCACATCCTACGGCCATCCAAGCGACACCTGCTCGCGTCATCTGAAGAACCTTTCCTGTATCTTTAAAGGAATTCGCATTTTGCAGGCGATCACTTTCTGGAACGATACAATTCGCTAAAGTAATAAGGCCATTCTGCACAATGCGCAAAGCCATCTTATCTTTAATTTTTTCAACTGAAAAACCTGGATTATCCTTTCGTACAATAAACCCCTTAACTTCGCCATCATCAAGATCCCTTGCCCATACGATTGTGATATCGGAAAAGGTGGAATTCCCGATCCATTTTTTTTGACCATTTAAGACCCAACCTTCAGCTGTCTTCCTACAGGTCGTTGTCAATCCGCCTGCTGCTCCCGACCCTACTTCGGGCTCTGTCAAACCAAAGGCACCAATCACTTGCATCTGCTGCATTTTGGGCAGCCACTCTTGTTTTTGTTCTTCGGATCCGCAAATATAAATTGATCCCATGGCTAAACCACTCTGTACGCCAAAGAAAGTCGCTACAGAAGCATCTACCCGTGCTATCTCCGCCGCTATGATCCCTTCCATTAATGAACTTCCCCCCATACAACCATACCCATCGTAGGTATAGCCACAAATATTTAAAGCTGCTAGTTTCGGTACTATTTCAAAAGGGAACTCATCTCTTAACCAATATTTATTGACAATTGGCTTAACTTCAGTCTCCATAAACTCCCTTACCTTCAATTGCAATGCACGATCTGAATCGTTTAATTTGCTATCCATAGCATAGAAATCACCATTAATAGGCGGTAATTCCTTTTTTTCTTTTCCTGCACTTAGCATTTTCATTAAACCATGAAGCTGCTTATCATCCATTTTTGATACGGCATCCATGACTGCTCCCAAATCCACTTTCTTCGATATTTCTTCCAATTTGCCAAAGTCTATTGATTTTGCCAAATCCATTATATTCTTTACTTTATCAAACATAATTGCAATTTCTTTTTAAGTGTTTACTTCTTAAAATAAGAAAAATAATCGAAAATTGTTTGGAAATGACATGATACAAATTGACAAGATCGAATTATCCGGTAAACAAACGAATGGACAATATCTTACCTTATATCGCCCAATCTCCTATCCATAAAATAGTGGAATCAGGAATGTTTTGAATAAAATATAGAAATATAAATATATGAAAAACAATGCGTTAAAAATATTTTCAAAAAAACATCTTTTTTTGGGTTACCTTTTTTGGTTACGTGTATTAAGAGATGAAAAAGAAAATTATTTCAATTTAAATTAGAAAATTAGAAAATGAAAAACGCATTAAAATTCGGTTTCTTAGGTTTAGCTTTAACTGTAGCTTTCGCATCTTGTAACAATTCAGAGAAAAAAGCTGAAGGTGCTGCAGATTCAGCTTCTGCTTTAGTTGATTCAGCTGCTAACACATTAGATTCAGCTGCTACTAAAGTTGATTCAGCTGCTGCTAAAGTTGATTCAGCTGCTGCTAAAGTTGATTCAGCTGCTACTAAAAAATAATTTAGGACTGAATAGAGCTTTTGAAAGGCCTTTTTTACGAAAGGCCTTTCTTTTTTTCAAAAAAACAAATACAGGGGTTACCTTTTTGGTTTAATGGTATTAACTCCTAAATAACAAGATTTAAAAATATTTTAATTTTAATAAAATGAAAAACGCATTCAAATTCGGTTTCTTAGGTTTAGCTTTAACATTGGCTTTCGCATCATGTGGTGAAACAGCTAAAAAAACTGACGCTGCTACTGATTCAGCTAACGTTGCTTTAGATTCAGCTAACACGCAATTGGATTCAGCAAAAACTGCTGTAGATTCAGCTGCTGCTAAAGTTGATTCAACTAAAGCTGCTCACTAATTCTCTGAAAAAGAATTTACACCGTATAAAAAGCTTCCTTCAACAAGGAGGCTTTTTTTATATCTACACCAATTAAATTGCTAAGCTCCAAGCATTTTTTTACCTTTGCCAAAAATCATTCAATCTATGGCTTTATCATCTTTAACAGCAGTTACGCCTATTGACGGACGCTATTACAATAATACCAATGAACTTTCAGCATTTTTTTCCGAATTTGCTTTAATAAAATATCGTGTACGCGTAGAAGTCGAATATTTTATTGCATTAAGTGAATCCGGTATTGCTCAATTGCAACAGTTTGACAAAACACTCAATGAAAAATTGCGGGATATCTACAGGAATTTTTCTGAAGAAGATGCCATTTGGATCAAAAACACAGAAAAAGTTACGAACCACGATGTTAAAGCAGTTGAATATTTTCTAAAAGATCAATTTGAAAAATTAGGATTACAGGACTACCTTGAATTCATCCATTTTGGTTTGACTTCACAAGATATCAATAACACAGCGATTCCACTTTCCTGGAAAGAAGCCATTAAAGAAAGTTATACACCGGCAATAGAAGAGTTGCTTCATGAGTTAAAATCATTAGCAACGTCATGGTCAGACATCCCGATGTTGGCACGTACCCATGGACAACCTGCATCTCCAACTCGTTTGGGTAAAGAGTTTTATGTTTTTATCGAACGCATAGAACGTCAATTGCAACTATTACATCAAGTACCGTATTCAGCTAAATTTGGTGGTGCAACTGGTAATTTTAATGCGCATCACGTTGCATATCCAGCGACAAATTGGATCAATTTTGGGAATAATTTTGTAAACAATATCTTGGGGTTAGACCGTTCACAAACGACCACACAGATTGAGCATTACGATAACTTTGCAGCAAGCTGTGATGCCTTAAAACGGATAAACAATATTGTCATCGATTTATGCCGTGACATTTGGACATATATTTCGATGGAATATTTTAAACAAAAAATTACTGCCGGTCAAATCGGTTCTTCGGCTATGCCACATAAAGTCAACCCGATTGACTTTGAAAATGCAGAAGGAAATTTAGGTATTGCAAATGCAATTTTTGAGCACCTTGCAGCTAAGTTACCAGTTTCCCGTCTTCAACGAGATTTAACAGATTCTACGGTATTACGTAATATCGGTGTTCCATTTGCACATACCCTAATTGCTATTAAATCGACTTTGAGAGGGTTACGCAAATTGATCTTAAACGAACAGGCATTAGCTAATGATCTTGAAAATAATTGGGCTGTTGTTGCGGAGGCACTACAAACTATATTAAGAAGGGAAGGCTATCCAAAGCCGTATGAAGCATTAAAAGATCTAACACGTACCAACACACATGTTACAAAAGAAACGATTGCAACATTTGTTGATAATCTAAATGTATCAGCGGAAGTTAAAGAGGAACTGAAAGCGATCAGTCCTTCTAACTACACAGGTGTCACTTTATAAGCTTTTACTTATAGATGACCTTAACAAAGCTTCATTTGACCTATATTTGCTTGGAATAAAAATAGATACTACATGGCTACGATTAACGTATATACAGAGTCTACACCCAACCCTTCTACAATGAAGTTCTTGGTCAATAAATTGTTGATCAACGGTAGTGTGGATTTTCCAAATAAAGAAGCAGCACAAGATTCACCGTTTGCACTTGAATTATTCAAATTTAACTTTGTAAATGGGGTATTTTTTGCAAGTAACTTCGTGACCATTACCAAAACTGAAGATGCGGAATGGGAAGATATTGAAGCCTTGCTAAAAGACTTTGTAAAAGGTGCTGTAGAGTCTGAACTTGCTGTAAAAACGGTACACCACGATACAGAGGTTAATTTTGAAGGTACTGAAACTGAAGTGAAGATACAACAAGTATTACATGATTATGTAAGACCTGCTGTTGAACAAGATGGTGGAGCAATCCATTATAAATCCTTCAACGAAGGTATTGTGACAGTTGAACTAAAAGGTTCTTGCAGTGGTTGTCCATCCTCGACAATCACATTAAAAGCAGGAATTGAGGGGTTGTTGAAACGCATGGTTCCAGAAGTGACTGAAGTTGTCGCTGAGGCCATGTAATCACAGCTATTCGATAAAATAAAAAAAGGATTCAGTAATTAATTTTGCTGAATCCTTTTTTTATTCACTAGTCTTAAGAAGAAATAATCGCTATACGTTATCTGCTTGGTACAGCAATTTTTTAACCTAATTGACTACTTCAAATGAATCTTTAAGCGGGAGATTAACAGAAGAATTACCGATAAATAGTTCAAATTTGCCGGGTTCAACTGTCCAGTTATTATTGCGATCCAAAAGTTCAAGATGGGCAGGTAAGACCGTAAATTGTAAGGTCTTCTTCTCCCCTGGATTAAGTTCAACTTTTTCGAATCCACGCAAATCCATCTCATATGTCGTTACCGAAGACAGCACATCTTTGATATAAAGCTGAACAACTTCGGCACCTTTCCTCCTCCCTATGTTTTCAATATCAACCGTAACTGTAAGGGAATCCGTTGGTCTGATCTGTTTCTTAGCGAGTTGTAAATTTGAAAAACTAAAATCTGTGTAGCTTAATCCATATCCAAAAGGGTATAAGAATCCAACAACCCGACTATTGCCCCAGCCATTGGGTCCGACCCCGGGTTGCCCCGCCTGTGCAGCGGGCTTGGTCGGAAAATTCATTTCAACTTGTCCGACGGACTTCGGAAATGAAATAGGTAATTTTCCACTAGGGCTATACCCTCCAAACAGCATTTCGGCAAGAACATTTCCCGACTGATTGCTAAGAAACCAACTCTCCACAATTGCAGGTAGATACTTGTTTTCCCAATTGACAGTAAGTGGACGACCATTGACAAGTACCAGCACAATAGGTTTACCTGTTTCTTTCAATTTCATTAAATAGTCGCGTTGCTTGCCGGGTAAATTTAGATCCGACCTCGATCGACTTTCACCGACTTCTCTTTCTGATTCGCCCATTACGGCTATGATCAGGTCAGATTCTTTACCAAGACGAACACCTTCGGCCATCTTTTCCAGCTCCTCGCCGGACAAGTCTGTTGGAATAATCTCACTCTCAGGCCAGTTTTTATCCACGACATCTACCCCTTTTGCATAATCAACCCGAAGTGCCTTTGTTTTTCCATAGTTTATAATCCCATCTTTGATGGTGGTGATCGGATTATTGGAAGGTCCATAGCGACTTGTCGTATAATTTGTTGCTTCTGCCATTGGTCCCGTAACCAAAATTCGTTTGTATTTATTCACGTCTATTGGAAGAAGATTCTGTTCATTTTTCAACAGAACAATAGATTCCTTATTCATTTGAAGAGATACTTCTTCATCTGCGGGCGTATGCACCTTTTTATCGGCTATCGCTATATCTTCTCTCAATGGATGATCAAATAAACCCAGTTTAAATTTCACGGTCAGGACTTCGCGAACCCGCTGATCCAATATTTTGATATCCAGCCCTCCTTCTTTTATTAGTTCCATTAGTGACTTTAGATATGTGCTCGGTGGATCAAAATTTGTCCGCACATTCAAACCCGCCTCTAATGCCTGTTTAATAGCATCTTTATAGTTTGCCGCAACATGGTGTTTGTTGTAAATAAACTCTAGAGCCTCACTGTCGGAAACCACATACCCTTCAAAACCATAATCTTTTCGGAGTAAGTCTTGTAAAAAATAGCTACTGGCAGATACAGGCACGCCATCATAATCATTATAACTACTCATGACACCCAAAGGTTTAGCTTCCTTTATGACCCTTTTAAATGGATAGAGGTGAAGCGAATGCATCTCACGAAAGCCAACATGAGGATCCGTACGTGCATTACCATCTCTTCCCCCTTTGGGCACAGAATAGACCGCATAATGTTTCAATGTGGATGCGACACCATTTTGTTGAATCCCTAAAACAACTTGTTTCCCCATTTCGGCAATATGAAACGGATCTTCCCCATAGGTTTCAACCACTCTTCCCCAGCGCGGATCTCTAGAAACATCAAGAATAGGCGTATAGACATTGGTATAGCCCAGATATTTGGCTTCCCTACCAATTATATCGCCAGCTTTACGTACCAGTGAAGTATTCCATGTACTTCCAATATTGATTGGCGCCGGCAGGGACGTAGCGCGATCATGATTGAGTCCATGAATCCCCTCATTGGTAAAATCAACGGGAATACCAAGTCGTGTGTTTTCCACAAACCATTTTTGAACATTATTTAAGGCTTGAGCATGGCGGCTGAAGGGATACGAAAATGAACTTTTTGCCGACTTATTATAAGCCAAGCTATTCAACATTTCGTCGATATTGGCCAAGCCGTGTTTCCAAATCTCTTTGTCCCAAGCGGCAGTGGGCTGCTCATCTTTCAAAACTCGCC